>Ga0172380_10000578_pt1 | contig 69261 bp, 52 predicted proteins | sample Leawe162metaG_FD_119747 | JGI IMG/M metagenome (GOLD analysis project Ga0172380, IMG submission 119747) | Leachate microbial communities from a municipal landfill in Southern Ontario, Canada - Leachate well 162 metaG | ecosystem: Engineered > Solid waste > Landfill > Unclassified | place... | reverse complement strand
ATATCTTCACTGAATTTTACTGTTCTATCCTCGAGATTATATTTTTGTGAATCATTGTTCATTTATAATTTGATATTGATTTTAAATTTCAAATTTTAAACTTCAAATTCATGTGCGATTCTTCGCTACCATACTTATTTAGTGACTAGTGACCATTAACTTAGTGACAAGTATCTTGAATAAATTATAGCATATTTTTGTATATTTTGCACAATAAAAAAACACCGTCCGAGGAGGGTGTTTTCAAACTATTCGATATCGATATAAAACTGACTATATTTTCAATAAATCCTTCAGCATCTTATTGAATTCTTTCAGTCTTTTTATGTTGACACTGTAATGCCTGAATGTTCCTTCACGTTTTTCCAACAAAAGATCCAAGCTTTTCAGCTTTGAAATATGATGAGAGGTCAGATTCTGCGGAAGCTTCAGCTTGCTATGAATATCAGTCACGTTCATGGCTCCATCCTCCAGTAAAACCAAAATTCGAAGGCGATTTTCATCAGCCACGATTTTCAAAAAATTATTGACATCCAAAAATTGCTTGCTGGTTTCGGATGTTTTTTTGCTGCTTATTTTTTTTGCCATATCCGGTAGTAGAAATTCAAATGGGCTTTGCCCAAAAAACCCTACCTTGATTTAATAATTAAAATTATCTCGCCATTATTTCAACAGGCAACCTTGCCGGAAGATGATTTTTGAATTTCACTACCGGACAAGTATTCCAATTGAATCCCACACTGATATTATACGTATTGTTATTCCTTTTTCTTTCATTTGTGGTCTACGAACTTACAAAATTTTACAAAAATATTTGCTTCAAGCTTATCCTGGGAACAAAAAGTATGAAGAGCTACTTTTTCCTTAGTAATTGCATCAATTTCAGGTAGAAATTCAAATTATGCACTGAAGCCAGCTTCAAAAAAAACGGTTCGTTCGTCCTCAGTAAATGATTCAAATACGCCCTAGTGAAATTCTGACAGGTGTAACAATCACACTGCGCATCTACTGGCGTGAAATCTTCCCTAAATTGTTCGTTGTTGATATTAATCGTATCATAAAAATCCTCATTCAGATCTATTTTTAAAATATTTTCCGCATTCAGTGACTGGTGACCAGTGACCAGTGACGTTTCGCACCAGCGAAACAATCTTCCATGCCTTCCCTCTCGTGTCGGAATCACGCAATCAAACATATCCATCCCAGCTTCCACTGCGGCCACCAATTCCTCTGGTTTTCCCAATCCCATCAAATAGCGCGGCTTGTTGGCTGGCAAAAGCGGCACCACCCAACGTAAAATGTCGTACAAATGCTTCCGCGGTTCGCCCACCGCCACTCCCCCAATTGCATATCCGTCGAATCCAATTTCAATAAGACGCTGCGTGCATTCTTTGCGCAAATCTTCAAAAACACTACCCTGTATGATCCCGAAAAGTAATGGCCGATCAATTTTTTTATCATTTGAAATTGGGATTTTACCCGCCTCGACTTGCAAAGACGACCGCTCGTCGACGCGAGGCGGGTTGGAAATTGGAAATTGAGATTTGGAAATTACCTTTTCCTCAAAATAATCCTTACATCTCTGCGCCCATCGAAGCGTCAATTCCATCGATCTTCGTGCTTCAGAGTGAGTACAAGGAAAAGGTGGGCATTCATCCAGCACCATAATCATGTCGCTGCCAAGATTAAGCTGGATTTCGATCGATTTTTCAGGCGACATGAAATGCCGACTGCCATTGGTCGGATCCGCAAAATCAACCCCTTTTTCGGACAATTTCACCCCATTGGTGCCATATTTTTCCTTGGCTCGAGCACCCAAAGAAAATACTTGATATCCACCGGAATCTGTCAGAATCGGTCCATTCCAATTCATGAATTTATGCAGCCCTCCAGCGCGAGCAATCAACTCATCTCCTGGCCTCAGCCAGAGATGATAGGTGTTTCCGAGCACGATTTCAGCTCCAATGGCGCGCAAATCCTCCGGAGAAACATTTTTCACCGCCCCCTTGGTTGCAATCGGCATAAAAAACGGAGTATGGATAACTCCGCTTTTGGTTTTCAAAAGGCCGATGCGCCTGTTTTTTTCTTGTGATAATAGTTCAAACATATTCGATTAGTATAAGCCAGCGCAGCTAAAAAGTCTAGCGTTTTGCTAAAATATGCTGACATTAAAAAGAAAGAGTCACCGGTTTTGCTTCAAGCTTATCCTCGGGACACTAATTGTCACTAGTCACTAAGTTTTAGTGGCTAGTGACCCAGTGACTAGTGACTTAGTGACGAATTTTACTTTGCCACGCTTGAATTTGCAAAACCTACTGTCGGATCCTCATATAACAAAGTATTTTTCTTTTCACTTTCAAGTGAGATGTTTTGCTCCACAAAGACATCCTTGGCGGTGAAGGCTGATTTGTTCAGCAAATCAAGAGTGGCGCCAACCTGATTGGGCTGAGGTGTCACGCCGACTTGAAACACAATTTCACGCGGCTTGCCAATGATGCCTGAGCCAGCCAACACGTCTCCAGCGTCCCAAACAATTTGATTTGTTCTGGAATTGTATGAAATTTTCTCATTAGCTGGAAAAAACTTACCAGTCCAACGCACCCCTGCAGGCAGCGAGGAAACCACACCGGCCCCACTGAGATCATTAGAAACACTGATTATTTGCCAATGAATAGCAAAGGTTGTTTCTCTCCCAACCCCCATCGGAAGCGAACCAGAATTTTTGATGACTGGATCCGTGAAATACCCCTTGGTTTCAAACAGCACCTTTGAAGCAAGTCTCAATTCTATTTTATTGCTTCCAATAATTTTATTTGAATCAATAGGAGTTGGAATATCCGGACTATCTATTTTTGCAACCGAAGAGATGACAAAATTTTTACTAAGTTTGTTTTCAACCGGAATTACAGTTTTGACAGGAATAGAAAAATTTAGAGTTCCACTTGCTCCCGGATTTATATTGGCCAAGGCTGGCACTTCCGAAGCTTTCCACATCACCAGATTTTTTGCGCTGTCATAATAACCCTTGTCCACATTGATTCTGGAAAAATCCAACACTGCGCCGCTGACCTCGGCGCTCACGATCGCATCGCGAAGACCAGTGCTGCCAGTATTTTTGAAGGTTATGCTGTATCTGAGAGTTTCTCCAGCGTTAACAACACCATTAGCTTTTCCTTCCAACTGTTGCGACACGGTCAGAATCGGAGAGACGATACGCGTCAGCAGTTCCTGCTTGTTGTACACGACAAACTTACTGTCCTCGCCCATCCGACCCAGCGAAACAATGATGCGCTTGCCGTCATTGGCGCTGCCCTTGATGTTGCCTTGAATGTTTATTTTTCCGCCTTGACCAGCCTCCATGCTTCCAACATACCAAGAAGAATCTTTTTCAGAAGCCTTGGGCTGCGAACCGGTCATTTCAAATCCTTGTGGAAATTCAACTCTGATCTGCATATCACTGATGCGACGCACATCCAAATTTTTATATTCAATGACATATTCCAAACCATCACCGTCAACCACCTGCTGCGGCGCTGCCACGTTCAGCGTGACAGGTGCTGCCGTTATGTTAATGTTCACCTGACTGTCCATCAACAACTCTGCTGCACCATTAGAAGGGACAAAATGAATCTCACCCCTCAAATACACAGGGGTATCTTTGGGAGCATAAAAAATTCCGTTTAGTTCTGCTTGACCTGAAGTCATCGGCTTGATGTCTCCAATAAATATTTTGCTCGCCGAAGGACTCAGATATTTCAAATTCAAATTGTCAGTGGGCTGAAAATTTTCTGCGTAGCTAAGCTGAATTTCAGCGTTTTTGAGTGTCACGCGATTATTATTCGCCCAATGAATAATGTATTTTGTTGGCTGAGTGCTATCAGCTTCTTTTGGTCCCTCGAAAGAGATGCTCACGCGATCTTGATGAAAGGCATTCTTGGTCCACCATTGCAGAAAAATGATTCCACCAGTTGCCAACAAGATAAAAACAAAAACAGAGATACCTATCCATAAGTTTCTTTTCTGGGCTGGCTTGAGACCCTTTTGCGGAACGTTCCATTGCTGCTGCTCGTCAAAAGGACTAGCCTTGGCGCCGATGCCAAAAGTCGGATCATAAGAACTTTGTTCATGAGTTCTTTTTGCCAACTCATCAGCATGAGGACCATACAATTCCTGATTAAGATCATTGAGAGACATATGCTTTTATTTTTATATTAGTTTCATATTTAACAATATTGTAACACAAAATTCAGTATTTGTTAAAATATTTTTAACAATAATTTTTAATTTAAAATTTGAAATTTAAAATCAATTTTTAATGACTTAATTTTTAAATTTAAAATTTGGATTTCATTTTAAATTTCTAATTTCAAATTTTAAATTAATTTTATGCTGTCCATCTCAGAAAGTCATCCACCACCAGACGCACGCTGTCACAATCCTCGCGAGTAGCTTTGATTTTCGTCAAAGCTTGGATATTATTTTTGAGAAAAAGTCTCAGCATCTTGATGGCGTTGGCCTTCACTGGCAGCGCGCAGGATTTGTTGTCCAAGCTGCATTTTTCGCAAAGTGCTCCGCCATGCTCACTACTGAAACAAAGAAAGTTTTCAGACAAGCTTTCCCCGCAAGAGACACAGGCGTTGACTTCAATCGCATATCCCAGCGCATCCAAAAGTTTCACCACAAAGCCGAGCCTGATCAAGGTTTGCTTTTCGATGTCCTCACTTTGCGCAAAAAAATCAACCGCTTCCAGATAATCCTTGAGCAGCAGAAAGACCCGAGCATCGGGATTCTCAAAATCCACCAGCTTTTCAAAAATATTGAGTCCGGCGAATGTTTCCATCAGGGCGTCGCAGTCGCATTTGAGCGCGCTGTAATTATTTTCCACAATCGAACCGGTGATTTTTCCAAGCCCCCTGCTTCTGACAATTGTGATGTCTGCCAAGGTGATATTTTCCAGCGACGATGCCAACTTGGCATGCGGTTTTCTCACGCCCTTGGCCAGCGAGCGAACTTTCCCGCCCTCAAGAGTGTAGATAGTATAAATCCTGTCAGTCTCTCCCACGTCGCGCTTATTCAAGATAATTCCAGTATACTTGTATTCCATATATTCTAACTATAACGTTCTTCGAGAAAAAAGAAAGGTGTTGGCAAAATTAAAAGTGGGGATATAAACAAAAAGTCACCAGTCATCAGTCACTAGTCACCAAAATGCAGTGACGAGTGACCAGTGACCTAGTGACAAATTTTTCAGTAGCAAGTGATTCAATATTTGCAAAAACAATCCTCCAAAAACATCAAATGTCTTACAGCTATTTTATCTCTTGATTGAAATCACAATTTTTTCACCTTCCAGCATGAACTCCTTGGTCAAATCACCGTTCTCTTGCAATCCATCAGTAATGGCGTCTGCAAGGGTTTCTTTGGCAATCATCTCGCCAAATGAAGCAAACACCTCCAATTGTCCATTATACCAGATTTTTATCCTGTTGTCAACTTCAAAGCCAGCTTCCTTGCGCATCTCCTGCACGCAGCGCACAATTTCTCGCGCCTTGCCTTCTTGCGCCAATTCAGGAGTAATTTTAGCATCAAGCACAACCTTCTCAACTTGCTCAGTGTTGACCAAGACTTCTTTGATGTTCAACTCCTCCTTAATTATTTCCAGTAACTCATCTTGAAAAACTCCTTTCAAGGTCACGCTAGCAAGCGGTTGGCGAACTTTTATTTTTGCCTGCGCGCGCAGTTGCAAACCTTCCGTCACAATTTCGCGCACGCGCCTCATTTCATCATTCAGGAGCTCATCCACATGATGCCTGTCTCCTGTTGGCAGATCAGCCAAATGCACCGATTCCTTGCCAGTCAGATTCTTATAAATCTCCTCGGCAATAAAAGGAGTGAACGGTGCCATCATTTTGGCAAGCGTCACCAACACATGGTGCAAGGTGGCATAGGCTGCCTCTTTGTCGCCGTCATTATCACTTTTCCAAAAACGCTTGCGCGATCTCCTGACATACCAATTGGACATGTCATCGATGAATTTCGGAAACGCTCTGGCAGCTCGTTGCAATTCATAGGCTTCCATCCCATCATGCACGGTTATCACCAAAGTGTTGAGCTCAGAAAGAATCCAACGATCCAGCAGATTGGTAGCCTTGGTGTGTTTGAAATAATCAGTATGCTCCCACTTGTCAATGTTGGCATACAATACAAAGAAGGAGTATGAGTTCCAAAGCATGCGCATCATTCCGCGCAAGATTTCAGCCACATCTTTTTCAGAAAAATTCAAATTTTGCGCCGCCACCACAGGTGAGCTCATCAGGTAATATCTGATGGTATCAGCGCCGTACTTGTCGAACATCAGCATTGGGTCGGGATAGTTTTTCAATTTCTTGGCCATCTTTTTTCCATCCTCAGCCAAAACAATTCCATTCACAATCACATTTTTATAAGCAGGTTTCTGTTTGATGGCAGTGGCGATGATGTGCAGATAATAAAACCAAGCGCGCGTTTGATCGACGCCTTCGGCGATAAATTCTGCTGGAAAATTCTTGTCGAATTTCTCATTGTTTTCAAAAGGATAATGTTGCTGCGCATATGGCATCGAACCTGAGTCAAACCAAGTGTCGAGCACATCAGGCACGCGATGCATCTGCTGCCCGCAAGCATCACATTTCAGCACAATCTTGTCCACCACATGTTTGTGCAAATCGGTAATTTTTTCGCCGCTAGCCGCCTCCAATTCCATCACCGAGCCAAACACTTTTTTCTCGCCGCACTCACATTTCCAAATCGGAATAACCGAAGCCCAAAAGCGCTGACGCGAAATTGACCAGTCACGCGCACCCTCCAGCCAATTGCCAAATCTTCCTTCCTTGATGTTTTCTGGTGACCAATTTATTTCCTTGGCCAGTTCGATCGCATCAGACTTCACCTCAGAAACTTTCACAAACCAAGAGCTGGTTGCATAGTTGATCAGCGGAGTGTCGCAGCGCCAACAATGAGGATAACTATGCTCATATTTTTCCTTGGCAAACAATGTGCCATTCTTGGCGAGATATTTGATGATTTCAACATCGGTGGTGGTGTGATCACCAGCCGGTTTCACAGAAAGTCCTGCAAATTCTCCAGCCTCTTTTTTGATGACTCCATCCATCCCGACATGCTGCACGAAAGGCAGCTTCTTTTCTTTACCCAGATTTAAATCGTCTTCACCAAAAGCCGGTGCGATATGCACGACGCCGGTTCCATCTTCAGCTCCCACGAAATCACCATCCACAATCTGCCAACCATTTTCAAAATTTTCAATCTCAGGCTTATTGTAATAATCAAAAACCGGTTTATATTTTTTGCCAACCAACTGCGCACCTGAGAATGTCCGCACAATCCCATTTTTTTTATCTTTAAATAAATCCTCCGCACGGTCCTTAGCCACCACAAAAACTTCGTCTTTGAAAGTTCCATCTTTCTGATTCGTAGTTGTTTCAACATAGACATAATCAATGTTGGGATTGACCGCCAAGGCCACATTGCCGATCAAAGTCCAAGGCGTGGTTGTCCAAGCCAACACAAAAACGCCAGGCTCATCAACCAATTCAAACTTGGCAATCACTGACAGATCCTTAATATCAAGATAACCCTCACTCACTTCCTGTTGAGAAAGCGTGGTCTCACAGCGCGGACAAACATGCATGGATCGATACCCCTCATAGATAAGACCCTTATTCCAAAGCTCCTTGAACACCCACCAGACTGATTCCATGTAGGGCAAATCCATCGTCTTGTACGCATTATCCATGTCAGCCCAACGCCCCATGCGGTTGATCACAACTTTCCACACGTCCACATATTCCAAAACCTTGGAGCGACAAAGTTCGTTGAATTTTTCCACACCCAATTTTTCAATTTCACTCTTAGCTTTCGAGCCAAGTTCTTTCTCCACGATGTTTTCAATTGGCAGTCCGTGACAGTCCCATCCCCATTTTCTTTCCACATGAAATCCGCGCATCGTCCAATAACGCGGCACCACATCTTTCATGGTTGAGCCAACCAAATGCCCATAATGCGGGGTTCCTGTGGCGAATGGCGGTCCATCATAAAAAGAATACTCTTGAGAATCCTTGCGAATTTCCAAAGATTTTTCAAAGATTTTTTCTTCGTTCCAAAATTTCAACACTTCCTCCTCCATTTTTGGCAACGATTGTTTTGGATCAACCTTCTTAAAAATCATAGATTTTTAAAATTTCTAATTTCCAATTTCTAATTTCTAAACAATTTCCAATGACACAATTTCCAAATTTTGAAAATTAATAGATTGAAAAATTGAAAATTAATTGAAAATTGAAAATTGAAAATTGAAAATTATAAAATAAAATCCCCATGCAAATAAATGCATAAGGACGAAAATATTTCGTGGTACCACCTTATTTTAGTGTTATGTATGAAGTATTATGTATTGTGTATTTTCATACATTATACATTCTACAAAATACATTCTACCCTTATTCCTCAGCTGTAACGGGCTTACCCGACAGGATCTACTCTCCAAAATGGATTTCTACCTGCAGCTCTGGAGTGATAACTCCTTCATTGCCTTTATATTATCATAATACTACTATTTTAAACTTTTGTAAATCTCCAATGTTTCGCGCGCTGTTTTCTCCCAATCAAATTTCTTGGCTTGCTCTAGTCCTTTTTCGATATAGCTTTCTCGCAGTGCTCCGTCAGTGGCAAATTTTTCAATCGCCTCGGCCAATTCTGTTGCGTCCAAAGGATTCACAAACAAAGCAGCATCACCAGCGATTTCAGGCAGTGAGGCTACGTTGGACAAAATGGCGGGAGTCTTGGTGGCAAAGGCTTCCAAAACAGTCATGCCAAACCCTTCATACAAAGACGGCATCACAAAAAATTCAGCTCCGGCAAATAGTGGAACCAATTCATCCCCAATAACATAACCCGTGAACACCACATCCTTTGTCAGGCTCAAATCCTTGATGATTTGGAGATATTCCTGCGAAAGCCAACCACGCTTGCCAGCTAGCACCAATTGATATTCAAATTTGCCGGCATTTTTCTTCTTCTGCGCAGCCTTGAATTTTGAAAATGCCTCCAAAAGTCTGGCGATATTTTTTGATGGCTCCAGTGTGCCCAAGAAAAGAATATATTTTTTTGTGATGTCATATTTTCCGAGCACCTTTGAGGCTGACAGTTCAGAGTCCTCAAAAAAACGACTGTCGAGACCACTATAAATAACTTCGGTTTTTTCTACGCCAATGTTGAGAAACTTTTTGATGTCATCTTTCACTGACTTTGAGACTGCGATTATCCTGTCGGCTTTCTTAGCCATCATGTTGGCCACAGTCTTGTTGCGAGTTCTTTTCACTGCTGACAGATATTGCGGAATGCTAAACATCGACATGTCATGCATCGTCACCACCATTTTTCCACCATAACCCATTGGAATACGATTGAAAGCTGAGGTGGAATGCAACACGTCCAATTTTTCTTTCTGCAAAGTGGCTGTTCCCAAAATTTCACTATAAGCTCCCGGCAGATATTTTTTGTAATCCGAATATGGATAGAATTTTATTTTTACATTGGGTTGTGAGAATTTTTTGACATCTTTTTCGCGCACACGAAAATCAAAGAAGATGACATATTCATTTTCCTTGTCGATTTTCAGCAGATGACGAATCAATTGATAAGTGTAATGTCCCACACCAATTGCGTCTCCTTTTTCAGGATTCAAGATTGAGCGAGCGTCAATTCCAATTTTCATACGGTTAATAATTTTCAATTTTCAATTTTTTCGCCATTGGCGAATCCTGCAAGGCAGGACAATTTTCAAACAATGTTTCAATTTCAAAATTTTGAAATTAATTCATTGGAAATTGTTTAGAAATTAGAAATTAGAAATTAGAAATTAGAAATTTAAAACTATCAAAAACTCACAATTCAGTCAATAATCCCTACATGTGTTCAGGGGCATTTACCCCAATCAATCTCAGTGTTTCAGCTAACACTATTCTAACAGCATTTATCAAAGAAAGTCTAGCACTTGTCAATTCTGCGTTCTCCTCGTCAATCACACGGCAAGCATCATAAAAACTGTGGAATTTATCAGCCAATTTCATGGCGTACTGCGGAAGCTTGTGAACTTCATAGCTCTGCGAAATCTCCTGCACCAATTGAGGAAATTTATTCAGTTCTTTCATCAAACTTAATTCTTTTTCATGCACTAATAATTCTAAATTTTGAGAGCGAAGCTCTCCTCCATCATTGGAAATTGGAAATTGGAAATTGGAAATTCCAGAATCTTTTGCTTTCGACAGAATGCTAAAGATTCTGGCGTGTGCATATTGCACATAAAACACTGGGTTTTTCGCGCTTCTTTCTTTGGCCAAGCCCAAATCAAAATTCATATGAGTGTCCGGAGAATACATCAAAAAGAAAAATCTCGTCACATCATGTCCGATTTCATCAATCAAATCATCCAGGTTGATCACATTGCCAGCGCGTTTGCTCATGCGAGCCTCCTTGCCATCTTTCACAAGACGCACCATTTGAGAAATGATGATTCGAAAATCTCCATCAAAACCAAGTGCCAAAGACACCGCTTTCAATCGAGAAACATAGCCGTGATGATCAGCACCAAGACCCATAACAAGACGCGAATATCCTCTTTCGATTTTACTCAACATATACCCACAATCACCAGCCATGTAGGCATTTTTTGCGTCTTTTTTAATAAGCACTCTATCTTTATCATCGCCAAAATCAGTCGTTTTGAGCCACAGTGCTCCTTCTGATTCATAGGTCAAACCTTTTTGCTTGAGAATTTCAATCGCACGCTGATCATACCCATCATCATGAAGTTTTTGTTCGCTTGTCCAAACATCGAAAACAATTTGCATTTTTTCTTGCGTAGTTTTTTTGATGATGTTTTCCAAAACTTCTTTGGCGGCCAATTGCCCTATTTTGCGCACATCTCCAAGTGTTGCATATTTTAAATTCAATTCATCAACATATTCTCCAGTGTAGGCAGCTTCATCATCCTTGAGCACACTATGTCCAAGTTTTTCAACTTGCCCCCCAGCATCATTCACGTAATATTCATTTGTCACGTCATAGCCAGCCTTGCGCAGCACGCGCGAAAGAGAGTCGCCATAAAATCCCCCGCGTCCATTTCCCAGATGCAAAGGCCCTGTTGGATTGGCTGAAATAAATTCATTGTTAATTTTAATATTTTTTCCAACTTGAGAATTTCCAAAATTATTATTTTCAGTATTTATCTTTAAAACAACTTCTTGCAGATATTTTTTTGACAGATAAAAATTCAAATACCCTGGTTGAGCAACTTCGACTTTTTCAAATATGCTGTTTTTTGATGACTGATGACTGATGACTGATGACAGTATTTTTGCGATTTCCATTGGATTTTTTCCAATTTTCTTAGCTAAGACCATGGCGATATTAGATGTGTAATCACCAAATTGCTCACTTTTGGGGTAATCAACTTCAGCTTCAAACATGTCGAAATCAGCCCATTCTTGAGACTCTTTTGCTGCCAAAACAGCCTTTTCAAGCATTTTTTTAATATCTTCTTTCATCAGGCAGTAGAAATTTTAACGGGCTTTGCCCTATAATATTCTGGTTTATTAATACCTTACAATATTTTCAGATCTAGGCCTATTTTAAAGCAAAATATGACTTCTTACTTTAAAATTTTCACTGCCTGATTCATACCTATATTATACCCACACCTTAGCTTTTTTATCAAGAAAAAAAGAAAAGGAACTGATCAATTATACCAATAGATCAGTTCCTGAATTTTCTTGTGTTTTTACAGCGCAAGTCAATAATGATGTTTACTGAGGAGCCACTTCTTCCCAGCCGTTTAGGGATGTTGCTCGCTGCTGACAGTCGGTGTCATATTTGCACAGATCATTGGTCATGCACTCACTGACGGCTGTTGCGCCAATGCGCCTATTGCCAGATGAAGTGTTATCCTTGCAGATTTGGTTACTACATTCAAGCGGGAAACAAGCGGTTGTGATGAGTACAGATTTTGAATCCACACCTCCTTCTCCACTGCAAGTGATGGTAAATGTCTCATTCATCCCAAGGGTGATATTGATATCATGACTTGCAGCGACAGGATCTCCAGTGCCGATATTTGTGGCAGTCCAAACTCCATCAGTATTTCCAGCTGAATTTTTACTGACGACATCGCAACTTGTGGCACTACTTGAGGTCCAAGAAATAGTTCTCGTTTGAGGCAAGATCAAATCTCTCACATTAACAAGCATGTCTGAAGATTTTATAGTTACCGTTGGCGGCACAATTGCATGACCCAAGAACTGTATCGCTCCAAGCTCTGACCAACCATAGCCACTCATGTCACCGGTTGATTGAGAGATGCTGACGTCATATCCATTGCCAATCCCAATTGCTATCCAGCCATCATATCCCCCCGCATTGCTGGGCACAGCTGCAGTTGCCTGTGCAATACTCACAAACCTTGCCCAACCAGCCAATGATGTATTGCTGGTGCGAAAAACCCCACCATCACCAATCCCATAACTGCTGCCGTCAGCTTTGACAGGCACCACGCATGAGGCAGCCTTATATTGATCCTTGGAAGCATCTGGCACGCCTGTTGTGCAATGATCTTGAGGATTAAAATCAATCCATCCCATATTTTCACTCCAAGCGTAGCCGGTAGCAGCTACTTTCTGATCAACAAACAAAGAAATATTTACGGCGTATGAACCACCTCCTGCTCCAACGTTGCCACTGTTAAGACTAATCCAGCCAATCCCAGTGCTTCCTCCAGTTAAATTTTCTCCGCCTCCCCAAAGCCAGCCAGCGGTATCGTTGGCAGCGGCGCTGACAATTGTCATACTCAAAAAACCAACTACAATAAGAGCTGATAAAAAAAACGTCATTGTAAGAAAAATTTTTTTCTTCATTTTTATTTTCTAGCGAAGTCGAGCGAAATGAAAGTAGTCTTTCAACTTCCGAGCGAGCAACGAAAAGCTCATTTTTTTAAAACTTTAACAAGAAAGAATATCACAATAAAATTGAGCAACAAACTCGTTATTGAAAGCATCCACAATATGACATTTGATTTAAATAATTGATTTGCCTGCACATTCAAAAAAGATGACTCACTCTCTTGTGAAACGCTCGCAGTTGGCAACTTCGAATTATTTGAAAGATTGCCGCTGTTTTGTGTTGATGCAGGTGTTGTTTTTTCAGCAGCACCATCAGCAGTATTTTCATCATATTTCTGTTCTTTGGCATTAGCAACTGTCTGCTGCTGCAAATAGCGCACTGCCTCATTGGCAACCTCCTGATCCCTACTCGCTTCAAGATTTGCCTGTTCAAGCGCAGCCCTATTTTCAGCTGACATTTTTGGCGGAGCTGCCGCTGAACCTCCATCGGATGGCACAGTTGAAGCTTCTTGAGCCCTCACTGAAAATACAAATCCACCAAAAAATGCAGCTGTCAAAAACACATATGCAATATTTTTATTTTTCTTAAATGACATATTTTTTTATTGAAAATAATATAAAGTAAAAACTAATTTCGATAGAGAGCATCTATGTAGCAATGATTATCATAGGCCCCTCCTCCATCATTGTACCATTGATCAACCCACAATGTTTTATTCCCTGCTATACTAGTGATCGGGCCAGTTGCACCTTTAGCCATAGCATAGGGAGAATTAAGCGTATAAGATTGCTCACCAGGATAGCTCCCTCCCGACAAGTCCTTGAAAATAAATTCTGTAGTATTTGTCCAACCATGGCCACGATTCCATGCCATGCCATTCCAATTTCCTGCAGTTGAAATGCTGCTCAAGAAGGCATTGAAAGTGACAGCCCCTGCGAAATATCCAGGGATGTAAGCAATGCAAACACCGCCATCATCCGTATATGCGGACATCCTAATCCCAAGCAAGCGTCTGTTGGGATCCAGAGAAACAGAATTTGACCAACAAGCCTGATTACCAGAGCCAGGAGCACAATCCTTATCGTACACTCGCTCCCAAGTTGGATCCGCTGTCACCACGGGATTTATAAGATCTTCAATATTAGGAATTTTAGTACTTCCAATAAAATTAATTTTGTTAGCCCTAATCTCCAAAGTGTCATCCTCGGTTGCTGATTCACCTACATACACATACTCACCATCCCCAAATTTTAATCTTTTCTGACCTAGACTAGTTGAATTGGCTCCAATTCTAACATTTGCAGTATTGTTGGCTGAATTTTTAACCTGAAAGTCTATACCAGAATCAACACTGGTGCCAATTCCAAGGGTTCCATTTATTTTTTGAGCACCAGCTGCGGTTATTGGTCCTGCAATATTATTACCTGGAGCAGTTGCAGTTGGCGCAGTAAAAGCAGCTCGCGCAAACTCAATAGACAAGCTCACAACCACTCCAACAATAGCAATACTAAGAAGATACAATTTTAGATTGGCAATATATTTTAATTTTATTCTCATATTTTACTTTCAAATTTCAAGCAAGTTATTTTGCTTCAAATTATTTATTTGTTTATTTGTTTATCTACAGATTAATTAAAAGTAATTCATATTTTAACATTATTAAAATTATACCACGTTTTTTAAAATTTGCACCAAGGTGTGAACAAAAAAACACAGATATAAAAAATCTTTCGAATCATGAAGAAGTGTTCATGTGGTGCTTCAACATCATTGACACTTTAGCAAAAACGCGCTTTAATCTTAAGTTAACAATTAATATGATTATCAACTCTTCTTTAACAATTACATGATTTAGATTCAGTGAAGTTAACCCCAAACAAAGGCTGGAATAAACCGGCCCAAGGAGAGCGCCATGAAAAAGCGAATTTTCACTCTGTCTAGCGTATTTGCGATGTTGACGATGATTTTTTTGAGCGGTTGTGGTGGCGGCGGAGGCGGCACAGGAGGATCATCTTTGCCAATTCAGAAAGTTCCCAACGCACCAACCAACGTGATTGCAACAGCCGGCGTCAACCAAGCAACCATCAATTTTGCAGCACCAACATTTAACGGCAGCGAAATAATAAACTACACTGTCACATCTTCGCCTGGCAACATCAGTGTGACAGGAACGACGTCTCCAATCATAATTACTGGTCTTGCAAACATTCCCTATATTTTCACCGTCAAGGCAAACAGCTCTACTGATTCAAGCACGCCGAGTCAATCAAATTCTATAACACCAATGGCTGCAACCATTCTTGATGATAATCTCAGACCACTGTTGGTGAAAAACGGTACTGATAATTTCCTTGCTACCAAAAAAATTGATGGCATATACTTGAGCAAATATGATCAGCATTATGTGTTGCTCGGGCAAGTTTCAATTCTCACTGACAACAATGCTACTCTTGATGGATTCTTTTCTCCTCTCGGCAGTGACTATGTTTATGTCGTCAGTACCAAGAAGAAAGATGCTACCAGCATTTTTGGAGAAGTGTCCATAACGAAAGTCAACGCAAGTGATCTTATTGTTGTGAGCGATGATCCAATATCCCAAGCAGCAAGAATCCAAGATGTTAAATTCTTTGGAAATGATTCTTTTTTTCATATACTCATTGACACTGGTGGTTATCAAATGCTTGAAAAGGTTGATTTCACTGGTCACATGCTTGCCAATGAAACTCTCTGGTACTCAGAATATTATTGGTTTGATCACATCGAGATAAACGAAAACAACATCTACCTTGCCGGCAATAAAAACAAGGCAGGCTTCGGTGGAAGAGCTTGCGTAATGCAATGTTATCGCGATTTGAAAGTCATTGGCGAAAGTGTACGCCAAACGTTTGTGGCAGGAGTTCAAGCGGACACAATAGAGTCCCTCACAATGACCTCGTCCGACTTGCGCATAAAGGTAAGCTATCAGGACGACCCAACCTCTCCGATTGCGACAACCGACTATAGTATTGATTTCACAACTGGAACATGGACAGCACTTTAGCTGACAAAAAAAGCTACCGCAACAAAGGACCCCTTGGAGAATCATCCTCAAGGGGTCTTATTTTTCGTTGCAAGCAGATAATTATTTTTCCAATCAATTAGGAGCTGCTTCCTTCCAACCACTTGTGGAGGTCGTGCGCTGCTGACAATCAGTGTCATAGATGCAAAGATTGTCGGCTGCACATTCACTGACCGCGGTGGCGCCAATACGCCGATTGGGAGAACCTATGTTGTCCCTGCAAGTTTGATTTGCGCATTCCAAGGGATAACAGGCTGTTGTGACAATCACAGATTTTGGATCACTATCATCTCCAGGCCCAGAGCAAATGATTGTAAAGGTTTCATTCATCCCAATGGTGATACTTATGGTTTTCGATCCAGCCGTAACCACCCCACTGTCTGGTACAATAGGATTTTGATCCCAGGCGTGAGAAGGAGTGCTGACCAATCGACAGCTCGTAGCGCCGGTAGATGACCAAGTGATCGGTCTTGTCTGAGGCAAAACCAAATTTCGCACATTAACCAACACTGCGCCAGATGTTATTGTCACGGTCGGTTTAACCACAGCATGTCCAGGATTATTGCCATTGCCAGCAAAATCAATGGCTCCAAATTCAGACCACGCATAACCAGACATATTTCCTGTTGTTGCATTGATACTGACGACATCATTGGCATTATTGCCAAACGAAATCCAACCATTATTTCCTCCTGAATTATCCGGCACAGCTGAAGTGGCTTGAGCAACACTCACAATTCTGGCCCAGCCAGACAATGAAGTTGCACTGGTGCGAAAAACTCCGCCACTGCCACCGACAGGAGTTGTGCATGAAAGTGCATTGTATGCAGAACCACAATGAGCTTGCGGTTGAAAATCAATCAAGCCTATATTGGAAGACCAAGCATAACCCGTCACAGTCATGGGAGTGTTCACATAAAGCGGAATAGAAAGCGTGCTGAGATCAACCCAACCGACACCAGTGCTTCCTCCTGTAGTGCTTCCACCTCCACCCCAAGCCCAACCTGACACGGCAGAACTGGCTGCTTTGGCAAATTGCAGATTTGAAAAACCCATGAATACCAGCGTTAGCAAAAAAAATATTTTCTGAATTTTTTTTTGTTTTTTCACGTTAAAATAATTTATCATTTCAAACTTGATTTAAAATCATTTTCGAAATAATAGAAAGATTACATTGGAAAAATTGAATTATTATCTAGCAAAACGAGTGAAATGAAAGTACTCTTTCAAATTCCGAGTGAGCGACAATAACAAAAGGTTTAATATCTCGAAGCTTGCTTCGTGAGTCCAGAGCTTGCTCTGGAATATTATACCTTTTATTTTTTGGTTGTTGTTGCTGGTGCGGACTGCTCTTTTTCTGCTGGTTGCTGCAGACATTTCACATCAACAAATTCTACTGTAGTGTCACCCAACGTCACCGGCACAGCGCCTTTGCATTGCGCCGCCTGACTCTTTTCAAGAAGTTGTTTGACCGCATCACTTACGCCTGATTGATAAGCTTTCTGCACTCCCCTGATTTGATAATCACGCCAAGTATCATATCCGATGTATGCAACCAAACCCACAATCAGAACAAGCACCATAGCTCCTGCTAAATCTTTCTTTGAAAACATATTTTTGACTTATTAATTATATTATTCAAGTTTATTCCTGAATTTTAGTCACCACTGGCGCAACATTCAAGTCAGAAACACTGGAAGTTTGCGCAGCAGCTGTAACGCCTGTTTCTTCTGCATTTATCTCAGCAGCTATGAATTCTTTTTTGTCCTTGATGTTTTCATTGGCTATCACTGAAACTTGTTGATTCTCTTTCAGATCTGAGATTTTAATTTCTTTTTGCTCAAATGACATTGGAGGGAAAAGTGGAGCTTGTTGCACTGAAGCATCCACCTGTCCTTGCTGCGCTTTCATCTTATCTTGAAATTCTTGCATATCTTTTTGGAATTGTGCTGGATCCTTTTGAGCATTTAAAGATATTTTTGTGTTTGAGTCTATGGTAACTATTCTAATATCCAATGCTGGATCAGATAGTGGATCCGTTAGATTTATTTTTACAATAACCTTATTGCCTTCTATTTTTTGAATTGAACCACTAATGTTTCTTATCTCCATTCCTTCTGGAATAATTCTTCCCATTGGAGATTGAGAGAGTCTTGCTTTGGCTGCATCCCAACCTGCTTGATAGGTATTTTCAGCATTGGTAGCTGCACCTTGTGGAATTGGTTTTTTAGAAATCTTTATTCCAATGAAGATTCCTAATCCAAGAAAAACGATCGCTATGATTGCGGCAATTGAAATTTTTTTAAACATAGTTATATATTTTTTTAAAATTGATATTTAATCTAAACTACCTTAGCCACCGTAGTTTGTATTTACACAAAACTCAGTAGCATTACTAATAAAATTGCAGGTAGATGTATATCCATCATAAAAGGCTTCCGCTGAAGCAGAACCGCATTCGGGAAAATTCGCAGGAGCAGGTACATATCTCAGCGCCAAAACCTTAGTAGCTGGAACTAATTTAACAGTATCCGGAACAAGGGTGAAAGCACTGCATTGGATTGAAGCAGGCATAACCGTACCAAGTCCACCATGTACAATATTTTCTTTATAAGTTACCTTCAAATCACCATTCACTTTAACATTTCCAACAAAATAACCAGCATAAGAAGAAGCTGTGCCATTATTAATCGCATACAAGGCAGAAGAACCATTACCATCAGTTCTAGCATATACACCAGTACCACTAGTTGAATTACCACTGATACCAGTTCCTCCAGCCAAGCTCACGCCATACATACCAATTCCAGCATCGTTTCTGCCATATATGCTCATATTGCTAGCACCGGTGCCTCCTACGGTTAATTTAGCCTGCGGATTAACTGAATTGATACCAACGTTGGCAAAGCCATCACCAAGGATTATAGAATTAGCAGACCAAGCAAGAGCATTCGCACCAATAGCTGTTGCATTTGAAGCTGACGCGGTAGCGCCAAAACCTATAGCTGTTGCATTTGAGACTCCATTAGCAATAGACGTGTAGCTTCCAATGGCAGTGTTATTATCTCCTGAGGTATTAAACCCCATCGCAAAACCTCCGATAGCTGTATTGTCAAATCCCGAAGTGAGACTTTGCATCGCTCCGATTCCAACGGCGATATTATCAACACCGCTAGTGTTGCCATGCAAGGCAGAATTCCCAATACCGATATTGGCTTGGCCTGAAGTATTGCTGCCGAGAGCGTTGACTCCAATAGCAACATCACTGGAACCGGTCGTGTTATTAACCAAGGCGTCAATACCGATGGCGACATTTTCACCGCCACTGCCAATGCCATCTCCCCCTGGTCCTCGACCAAATGTAATGCCGTTGATAGCGCCAAGGATATCCAATGGACCATAAATTGTTTGATTGCCAACCGTAGTTATTGGACCTAGCACATTCCCCGCTGGAGGATTGGCTGGCGCAGGAGTCCAAGCAGCGCTGGCAAATTGAATTGAAACACCCAACAAAATTCCCACAATAGCGATATTCAACCATCGCACGCTTCTGGTGGAAATGTTTTTAAATCTCATCCTCATACGTTGCTATAAAATTTCAGACAAGTCATACTTGCTTAAAATCTTTTTAATTTAATTTGTTTTTTATAATATCTTTAAGTTATTAAAATTATACCATGTTTTTGGAAAATTTGCACAACAGGTGAGCTGAAAATTATTGCAAAAATATCACTTAGCTGTATCATATAGATGCATTTAAAATAAACTACCATCTATTCAGTTTAATCTTTTTTATACTTGACATTTTAGCAAAAACGCGCTATAATTATAGGTCAACAATCAAGTTGATTACGATATTTCTTTGACAATTATATAGCCAATTCACAGTGAAGTTAACCCAAACCAAAGGCTCAAGTAAGCCAGTCCAGGAGGACACCATGAAAAAGCAGATTTTTACTTTGTTTGCGATGTTGACAATGGTTTTTTGTATCAGCGGCTGCGGTGGAGGAGGTAGCGAAAATACACCCATAAATAATCCCCCAATAATCACCGACAAAGCTCCTGCTGCACCGACAAATTTGATCGCTGTTGCTGGGATCAATCAGGCCAGCATCAGTTTTCCGGTGCCGACAGATAATGGCAGTGCCATCACAAGCTATACTGTCATTTCCTCACCGGACAACATCGTAGTAAATTCAACTGCAACCCAAATTAATATCACAGGTCTTACTGCTGGAGTGCAGTACACTTTCACAGCAACGGCTACCAATGCCGTTGGGACGAGCGTCAGCTCGCCGCCATCAAATGCTGTGACAGTTCTCGCGCCGCCAGTAAATACCTACAGCATCACCGGTTCAATAAAAGGTGCTGGCAACTCCTTGGGTTTAGCAGGTGTTTCCGTGACTCTCGCAGGCAGCGGTTCGACCACTGCAACCACTGACAGCAACGGCAACTACATTTTTGCTGGGGCGCATAACGGTTCCTACACCATAACCCCCGCATTGGCTGGATACACTTTCACGCCTGCAGCAAAAACGATTGCGGTCAATGGTATGGATAGCATCAACAACGATTTTACAGCGGCAATCACGGTCGTCAACACCACCGGTTTTGTGAAAAATGGCAACAACTTTTTCAAAGCCACGCGAAACTCCAGCGGCACCTATCTCGGCAAATATGATGCAAATCTAAATCTGCTGGGTGAGATTCCCATTCTGACAAGCAGCAATGTCGATCTGAATGGATTTTTTTCTCCCCCAGGGAGTGATTCAATTTTCGTGTTTTCCACGAAGGAAGTCATCGCTCCCGGACAAACTATCTTGAATGATTTTGGCGAAGTGTTTTTGACGAAAATACACGCCAGCAATTTTACCATCACCAGTAACACGTTCGTGTATGTCTCGGCCAGAATCCATGCCATCAAGCTTTATAGCAATGACTTGTTCTTCCATATCCTCAGCGACATGGGGCAAGGACAATATCTCCAGAAAGTTGATTTTGACGGCAACGTCATTCTCAACAAAGACCTCTGGGCTGGTGACTATTTCTTTAAATTTATGGAAGTAGCCTTAGACAGAGTTTATCTCGCTGGTTATAAACTTGGCACACCAGGATCTGGAAATAGAGCTTGCATTATGTTTTTCGACAGAGATTTGAACGCTATTAGTGAAAGCGTGCTTGGATCCTTTAATAATTCCCCACCTGACACCGTAAATTCTTTTGCAATCACGGCTGGCGATTTGCGGATCAATGTAACGCATAAAGATTTTCCAAATTCGGTCACCATGATAACCAACTACAGTGTAGACTTCGCCACCGGCACCTACACACCACTTTAGCATCACTAAAGTGACAACCTTAAGACCCCTCAGAGAATTATCTCTCGGGGGTCTTATTTTTATTAAGTTATAACAATTCTAGCTTCCATTAATATCTGTTGACATTTAATCAAAAAAGATTCATAATCAAAAATTGATGATTAAACATGATTAATCATCAATATTTCTTTGACAAACCGCGATTCAATGCAGTTAACCCCTAACCCAGGCTTTCTATCGAGAGCCAGTCCAAGGAGGACAAATGAAAAGGAATACTCTGTTACTGGTGATGTTGTTGATGATGTTGGCTTTTCTAAATGGTTGCGGCGGCGGAAGTTCTTCCGCGCCACCCCCGGTCGTTCAAAATCCTGATCCTATTATTGTTGCCAAATGGACAGCCGACGGAGACGTGGTCAATATAGTGTTAGATGGGAATGACCCAACTATCGCCTATTGGACCATTGAAAAAGCCGGCGAAGTTTTTGTCGCCAAGTATGTGGATGGACAAATGGTTTGGAAACACAGAGAAATGCAGGGCGCCAGTTTTTTTGCTAATGCGCTGCTTTCTCCCAAGGACTGTGACTTTTTGAATTTGATTGCCACCAATGGAATTGCCGGCAAAGAATCAGACGGCCAAATTTCGGTGCTAAAAATCAGCAAGGCTGATGGCGCAATCATATCACTCAAAAACATTCCGAATTCGACAACTTTCCTGGACGTCAAATTGATTCCAGGAGAAACATCCTATCAATTACTACTGAACAAAACTGTCACCACTAAAGCAGTCTATGTTCAGAAAATTGATTTCGACGGAAATGTCGTTGACGAGATGAAGCCGGACGTGCTCTGGCAATACCAGCTTTATTATATCGATGGCACCACGCAGGACACATATATGGGCGGCACTGCTCTCAGCAATGCAGTCCTGCGACTGAACATCCTGAAGGTGACAACCGCTGACCTCACCAATCCTTTGGTGAGTCAGCAGCGGTCTTTCAGTGCTGCGCCGATTGCTTCGGACGAGATGACGGATTTGATTGTCACCACCACACCTACGAAAAAGTTGTACACGGCCAGCAAAATGAAACTCGCTGATGGCACGTATTACACGGCCATTCATGAAGTCGGCATCTTGACTGCCATTTACACTGAAGTTGCCAGAATGACAGGCAGCGGCAGACTCACTAATCTGAACGCAGATGCAGCAGGCAATCTCTACGGAATCATGCGCACGCAAACTGCGGGCGTGGAAACCTGCGAGCTGTACAAATGGACAGTCGGCACCACAACTCTCACCAAGCTCGCGACCCTCACAGGACACGTGGTTGACCTGATGGTTGATGCCAGCAATAATACGTTCGTGATGTATCGTAGCGTTGTCGGATATTCTTATCCGGCCATTAAGATGGAGATGTTTGACACAACATCGGGAGCAAAGCTCAACTAATACAAAGCATAAATTGCAACAAATTTAAAAGCCCTTCGAAGATAACATTCTTCGAAGGGCTTTTTAATTGGCCTTCAAAATCTATGATTTTATCCGGACAATATATGCCTGCAAGGCGCATCTCTATATTTTAATACACCACAATCACAAACTCCCCCTTTATTTTTGTCGGGTTGGTTGCAAAATAGGCCAGCACTTCGGCGACACTGCCGCGCACGACCTGCTCGAACATTTTGGTCAGTTCGCGACCAAGAATAATTTTTTTGTCAGTAGAAAATTTCTCCAGCATTTCCAAGTTTTTAATCACGCGGTGCGGCGATTCATAATAAATGACCGGAATTTCACTGGCAGCAACTTTTTTGAAATATGTTTCACGTCCTTTTTTGTGCGGCGGAAAACCCAAAAAGGTGAATTGCTGCATGTCGATGCCAGCCACACTGATGATCGAGGCCAAAGCCGATGCTCCAGCAATTGGCAAAACAATCACACCACTTCCAATCGCTTCGGCCACCAAGATGTTGCCCGGATCAGAAACGCCAGGTGTGCCAGCATCTGTCACCACCGCCACATTTTTGCCTTCCAAAATTTGTGCGATGATTTTAGTGATTTTATCATCACTGGTGTGCTGATGATACACAATCGCTTGCGTCTCTATGTTATAATGACTGAGAAGTTTTCGGGTCACACGAGTGTCTTCACATGCAATCAAATCAACTTCCTTCAAGATGCGCAGTGCGCGCAGCGTGATGTCTTCAAGATTGCCAATGGGAGTAGCCACGATATACAGGGTGCCATTTTTATTCATAAAAATGAATTTGAAATTTAAAATTTAAAATTTTTAACCAATTTTTAATTACTAAATACTTGAATTTTTAAACATTTGGTCATTTGGATTTTATTTCAAATTTCAAATTTAAAATTTCAAATTATCCAATGATATTAACTACTCACGCTCTTGTCGGAGCCGCAGCTGGAAAATACATTTCCAACCCCCTTATCTTAACAACTATCCTGATTCCCCTGCACTATGCTCTGGATATTTTTCGTCACGGAGAATACCTCAATAAAAAATCAACTTTCAGAGACACGACTTGGAAAGTCGCCTTAGACCTTTTCATCGGAGGCACCATAATTCTCTTTGCCATTTATTCCAAAAATATTTCTTCAGCAGTTTCTCTTTCAATGATCACAGGCGCCATCATTTCCATGTTCCCTGATTTGCTAACAGTACTCTATTGGAAATTTAATTTCAAATTTTTAGGAAAGATATATCAGTTTCATCAGTTCGTGCATTCTCGCTTTGCCGACGGTTCGCCGCAGCGAGCGTGGACACTCAGGAATGCAGTGAATGATATAGTATTTTCAGTACTAGCAATAATTATCATGTTTATATAGCTTTTAATTTGAAATTTTTAATTTGAAATTTGAAATTAATTTTTTAATTTTTAATTTTCAAATCCGTTTTAAAATTTTGACATTTTATTATTTAGATTTGATTTTAAATTAAAAATTTTAAATTTCAAATTCCTCTTTAGAGGTATTTAGCGGTCCAACTCTTCTTGTCTTTTTTAAGTTGATCAGGTGTGCCTTCAAAAGTGAGGTACCCGCCAAGATCGCCACCGTCTGGTCCAAGTTCAATGACATGATCAGCATCGCGCACCACGTCCAGATTATGTTCAACCACAATCACTGTGTTTCCCTTATCAACCAGTGCGTTAAGAACGATCAACAATTTTCGAATGTCATCAAAATGCAGTCCTGCTGTCGGCTCATCCAAAATATACAAGGTGCTGCCAGTTGATTTGCGAGCCAGCTCTGTCGCCAACTTGATGCGTTGCGCTTCTCCACCTGAAAGGTTGGTGGCACTTTGTCCAAGCTTCAAATATCCCAAGCCCACGTCTTCCATGGTTTTGAGTTTTTCAGCGATCAGCGGATGCTGGGCAAAAAAGCGCAGTGCCAAACGCACATCCATATCCAAAATCTGCGCCACATTAAATCCTTTATATTCAATCTCCAAAGTCTTTTTGGAAAATCGCGTGCCGTCGCAAGCTTCACATTTCACATACATGTCAGGCAAAAGATGCATTTCAATTTTCTTGGAACCCTCACCCTGACAGACTTCGCAGCGCCCACCCTTCATGTTGAAAGAAAAGCGACTGGCGGTATAGTTTCTGTTTTTCGCTTCTTCCACGCCTGCAAACAGATCGCGGATATGTGAAAACACGCCAGTATAGGTGGCAGCGTTGGAGCGCGGCGTGCGACCAATTGGATTTTGATTGATGCTGATCACTTTTTTCACATGCTCAAACCCTTTGATTTTTTTGTGCTTACCAGGCAGATCTTTCGTGTTGTAGAAATGACGTGACAAAGCTTTGGCTAAAATATTTTTCACCAAAGTTGATTTGCCTGAGCCAGACACACCGCAAATAGCCACGAATTTTTCCAGTGGAATACTGATATCAATATTTTTCAAGTTGTTTTCTTCTGCTCCCAAAATCTCAATGAATTTGCCGTTGCCAGTTCGATATTTTTTCTTGTCGGAAACTTTTTTCTTTTTGGAAATATATTGCGCAGTCAGATTCTTGGATTTCATCAGGTCTTTATAGTCACCTTCAAAAACCACGATACCACCTTCTTCGCCAGCGCCTGGTCCCATGTCCACAATCCAATCGGCAGCTTTGATGATGCTTTCATCATGCTCAACCACAATCAAGGAATTCCCCACGTTCTGCAAAGCTTTGATAGTGTTGATCAGTTTTTCTGTGTCGCGAGAATGAAGTCCAATGGACGGTTCATCCAATACATACACGATTCCCATCAACTGCGAATTGAGTTGTGCAGCCAAACGAATGCGCTGCGCTTCTCCGCCAGAAATTGTTTGGGCGGAGCGTCCCAAATTCAAATATTCCAAACCGACATTTTCCAAAGCTCCCAAGCGTTGCAACACTTCCCGCACAATTGGCTTGGCAATTTGTTTTTCTTGTTGAGTCTGTGTCCAATTTTCATAGTCCTCAAAAAATTCTCGCAAATGAGTGACACTCATGGAAACCATCACATCAATAGTTTTTCCTTGAACCTCCACCGCCAAGAATTCTTTCTTGAGTCTTTTCCCTTCGCAAGTTGGACAGGTGTGCGCTGTCATGTATTTTTCAATTTCACTGCGCACATAATCTGATTTGGTTTCCTGATATTTTTTCTCCAGCGCTGGAATCACACCTTCAAATCCTTCGTTGCCATACAAAACTATCTGCAGCTGCGCAGCGGAGAATTTCTTCACCGGCACATTCATGGAAAACTTATATTTCTTAGCTACATTCTTCAAGGTCAAAAGCTGCACGCTTTGTCCAGAAATTTTCCCGCCAGATTTGCTCCATGGCTGAATCGCTCCTTCCATCAAGGAAAGATTTTTATTGGGAATGATCAGTTCTTCATTGACTTTCAAGGTGTAGCCCAAACCAGAGCAAGTATCACAGGCTCCTTCCGGAGAGTTGAAGGAAAAATGCCGCGGTGTCACTTCCCTGATTTTCACGCCGCACTGACTGCAGAAAAAATCCTGATTGTATCCGCGTTCTTCGACATTATCAAATAATATTTTCATCGAGTTTCCGCCGATTTTCATGGCAGTCTCAATGGAATCCAGCAATCTTTCCACGTCCGGTTTTTTCTTGTCCAAAATAACTCGGTCCACCACCATCTCAATATCGGTTTGAATCTCATGATCCTCCAGCATCATCGCTTCAGCCACGGTGAACATTTTTTCATTGAATCGCACGCGAGCATAGCCCATCTGTGCAATATGCTTCAAAAGTTCCTTGCCAACAGCAATGTCTTTTGGTTTCGTCAAAATTGCGATTTGCGTGTGGTGAGAGAAGGTCAAAATCTCATCCAAAATTTCTTGGTTGCTTCTTTTCTGCATGGAAGTTCCACACTCCGGACAATGCAAGATTCCCACCTTGGCATACATGATGCGCAGATAGTCATACACCTCAGTCAAGGTTCCGACAGTTGAGCGCGGAGAACGTGAGATGCTTTTTTGATCGATGGAAATTGGCGGAGAAAGATTTTCAATTTTGTCGACATCAGGCTTCACCGATGGATCCAAAAAATTGCGCGCGTAGGAAGAAAGTCCTTCCATATAACGACGGTTACCTTCAGCATAAATAGTATCAAAAGCCAAGGATGATTTTCCAGAGCCGGAAAGACCGGTGATCACCACGAACTTGTCCCGCGGGATGTTGACGTCGATATTCTTGAGATTATTCACTCGCGCGCCCTTAATCACGATGTTGCTGCTGTCATTAGCTTGAGAGATTTTTTTGGAAGCCATATTTAAGGGAAGTTTTATATATTATGTCAATCGTAGAACATATACCAATTTGAATTTCTACTGCAGATAATGGTATCAGAAAAAATGCGGAATGTAAAGCCTAAGCATATATGCAGGTGGGCATTTAAATACCCACCTAATTAACCGACGCGCCACATAAAAAACAGACCTCTCATGCGAAAGGCCTGTTTTTTATTTTACGATAAATTTTAAGACTATTTTTGTATCTCAAAATCACTGGAAACAAAATGGAAGTTGTCCAAAATTGTTTTGGTTTCGGGCAAGATGCCAGCCACCACCACATCATTTCCAAACAAATTATCAATGGTGTCACCCACCTTGGTGATCAATTTTTTTTCAATCATCATCTCAGCTTCACGACTACCAACGTAAATTGGCAGGTATTTTTTATCACCAATAACTACTAGCTCAAAACCCTTGATGTCACCCTGCAATTTTTCAGGCACATTAGCAGGTGTGACGAAATAAAAGGACTTTATTTGACCATCAGCCTCATTGATGATTTCTATCTTGGCGTTCAAATTCAATTTTGCAAATTCACTTCTTGTTTGCTGCTCGCCAATGACTGCGCTTTCCATGCCAGAACTGAATTTTGCAAATTCATAAAATCCGAAAGTGAACACTGCCATCATGACAAGAGGCGCCACCAAAGAAAGATAATTTTTCTTATTCGGCTTGAATAATCTCAGCAGCAAAGAATTGCTTACCACCGAAATGGAACTCAGCGCCATTGCAAGACCTGCCAATTCCGGCTTCAAGATGAGTCCGAAAGCAACCAGCACGCGAGCAGCAATCGGAATTCCAATCACGTTGTAAAACAAAGCAAAGAACATGTTCTGCTTGATTTTACTCATGGTTTCCTTGGAGAGCTGGAACGAGGTCACCACATCATTCAAATCGCTTTTCATGATCACAATGTCGCCTGCTTCCATCGCCACGTCAGTGCCTGAGCCCATGGCAATTCCCACATTGGCTTGTGCCAGCGCTGGTGCATCATTAATTCCATCACCAACCATTGCCACTCTTCGAGTGGAATTTCCAATTTCCAATTTCCAATTTCCAAACAATTCGGAAAGTTTATTTATATTATTTTCCTGCAAAGCTTTCACAACATTAGCCTTGTCTTCAGGCAACACCTCGGATAAAACATGTTGTTCATCAATACCAACAAGTTTTGCAATCGCATTTGCAGTTCTGGAGTTATCTCCAGTTATCATGAAAACTTCGATACCCATCTTCAAAAGTTTTTCCACCGCTTCGCGCGAAGTTTCCTTGACTGTGTCAGCCACTGCAATGATTCCCATGATTCCATCCTTAGTCGCCAAAAGCATTGCGGTCTTTCCCTGCTCCTCCAAAAGCGACATTTCCTTTTCAATGCTTTCAACCTTCAAGCCAAGCGTTTCAATCATCAATTTGCGAGTTCCGACATAATACAAAACTCCGCCGACTTCCCCTTGGACTCCGCGACCAGTGATGGAATTGAAATTCAAAACTTCTTCCAGCTGAATATTTTTTTCCTTAGCATGATTACAAATTGCTTCCGCCAATGGGTGCTCAGAAAGTTTTTCCAAACTGGCAGCCACCGCCAAAACTTTATTCTCATCAATTGCAGCTAGTGCAAGAATATCAGTGACTTCCGGCTTGCCATGTGTCAGTGTTCCGGTTTTGTCAAAAATTACTGCATCAATATTTGATGCTGCCTCCAGTGCCTCACCACCTTTCACCAAGATTCCATATTCAGCACCTTTGCCAGTTCCCACCATCAACGAGGTTGGAGTAGCCAAGCCCAACGCACAAGGACAAGCAATCACGATCACTGAAGTGAACGCCATCAAGGCGAAAGCCAGTGTTGCGCCCAGCGCAAAATACCAAATCAAGAATGTTAAAATCGCAATTCCGATCACAGCCGGCACAAACCACGCCGAAATCTTGTCAGCAAAATTTTGAATCGGAGCCTTGGATCCCTGCGCTTCCTCAATCAAGCGAATGATTTGCGCCAATGCTGTTTCGCTGCCAATCTTGGTTGCTTCAAATTCAAAACTTCCAGTCTTGTTCACTGTGCCGCCAATCACGCTGTCGTCAATTTGTTTTTCCACCGGCATACTTTCTCCAGTAATCATTGATTCATCCACCGCCGAAGAACCCTTGGTAATTTTTCCATCCACTGGAACTTTTTCTCCTGGACGCACAACAATGATATCACCGTGAACAACGTCCTCAATCGCAATGTCCAAAGTCTGGCCAGAGCGAATCACGCGCGCAGTCTTGGCGGCAAGTCCCATCAGCTTCTTGATGGCATCGGAAGTTTTTCCTTTTGTGCGAATTTCCAACCATTTTCCCAGCACCACAAAAGTGATCAGATATGCGGCAGTTTCAAAATACAAATCAGAAATTTTTGCTCCACCCACTCCAATCAAAGATTTGTTGACCAGCACATAGGAAACAAAATTATACAGACTGAAGAAAAAAGCGGTTGAAGTTCCAATGGCAATCAAACTGTCCATATTGAAAGTCTTCATCTTAAGAGCCGCCAATGCTCCCTTGTAAAAACCAGCACCGATTACAAACTGCACCGGAATTGTCAGCAACAAAGAAACTATTCCAACATAAGGCGAAAAAGTTTTTTCACCTGGCAGCCACTTGAAAAAATCCAGCAACATGAAATACAACATCGGTGCGCTCAAGATGGCGCCGAAAATAAATTTGTTGAAATATTCAGAGATTTCACCGTCACGTTTTTTCTTTTCAAATTCAGTGTCCTTAACATCGATCTCCTGCGCGCCATATCCTCCGCGCACAATAGCGGCAATTATCTTTTGCACATCCGTGATTGATTCATCAAAATCAACCAGCACTTTTTCCGCTGCGAAATTCACCGTGGCTTTCTGCACGCCGGCAGTTTTGGAAAGTGTCCTCTCAATCAACATCGCGCACGATGAGCAATGCATTCCGGAGAGCGACAAGTTTATTTTTTTCATATAGTAATTTATAAGTCGAGAGGAATAATTTTTTTAAAAAATATATTTTGACTAAGCAAGCCTTTGTTTTATCTGAAATTTTCCATTGATTGTGTCGAGTGAGGGAAAATTTTAGTTAGAAAACAAAGAGCGGTGAGAATATTTTTTCAAAAAAATTGATTCCGTGAGACTTATTTTAAAGACATAATTATAATATCAGCAAACAAGCATTATTCCACTGTTATTGTCCCACGCGGCACGCCCATGGCGCAAGTGATTTGATACACACCCTTTTTGGTTGGAGTGAAATTAAATTCAATTGTTTTACCTGCCACGAGCTGAAAGACATCCTCACTCAATCCTGGCAAAGCGACTGTGCTCATACAACCTTGTCCGTTTTCCTTCACATCCACCGTGAATTTCACTAGCTGACCAACTTTGACTTTGAAAGTGTTTGGCTGAATATCATCATTCAGGGTGTATGAGGTTTTGATGATTTGGGCACCTGCTGTTGCATTGGCTGCTGCAGGGGCATTTTCAACCTTACCAGCGCTTGGAGTGACAGCTTTCTCACCACCTCCACAGCCACCACAACCCCCACCAGCAGCTCCTGCTCCGCCAGAGCCACAAGTTCCTGCTGGAGTGGATGCCACTTCCTTGGTCACCGTGGTGCTTGTAGCGTCAACTGAACTGTTTTCGTCAACTACTGTAAAAGCCCCTGTATACATGCCCATAGAACATGAGAAGGCAATTTTGCCAGTTTCTTTTGGCGTAAATTCGATGATATTTTCACCAGCCTTCAGACTTTTCTGAATTTTTAGACTTGAAACCACCAGACTGCTGGCACAGGAATATGGAGCTTGAGCATCAATAATCCATTTCACCGGCACACCCTTTTTGATCGTAAATTTGTTCGGAGAATATCCACTGGAAATTTCCTTCATCCTCACAACCTGCACACCGTTTTCCATGGTCACATTCAGATCACTGATCTGCTTGGTTGCTTTCGTGCTTTGAACATTGCTGAATGTCGGCGCTTGCCAACCTGTCAAATTATATCCATTGGCAATATTGAACATCGCCAAAAGAATCACCAAAATTCCGGCAAACTTGAAAAATCTTTTTGCAAAAATTCCTTTGACCACTGAAGCAAGTCCACCCACACCCAGAAGTCCTGGGGCAGTTCCCAATGCAAACATTCCCATAATCAAGGCACCTTGCGTGAAACTTCCGCTGCTCACAGCATACAATTGCATCGCCTGCGTGAAACCGCAAGGCAAAAAGAAAGTCAGTCCACCCATGATGAATGAATTTTTGTGGCTGTATTCCTTGGCATGATTCTTGATTCCCAACGCGCTGCTGATACTCTTTGGTAAAGTCAGTCCGCCATTTTCCAAACGTGGAAAAATTCCGATCAATTTGAGTCCCAATGACAACATCACCAAGCCAACGGCTATCGTTAAAATTCCCAAAGTCAGTCCTGACAATTGAAATGATGAACCAATCATTCCAAGCACGCCACCCAAGAGAGCATAGATTGCTATTCTTCCGGCATTGAAAAACAAATGTGGACGAAATTTCTGCGCGGCCGACGCCTGCGGATGTTTCTCGCTGTGGCGAGCTGAAATTCCCAGGATGAGCCCCCCAACCAAAGCCATGCAAGTTGAAATTCCAGCGGTAATTCCCACCAAGAAAACCACACCCAAACTGGATGGGGTTGAGGCAGAGCTCACTCCAACATTAGCGAGTCCCAAATTTTTTGCCACAATATAAAGTCCCAATAAAAACAATGATGCGATTGCCAAATCCTTATAATCACTAGCATTGGTTGAGAAAAAAGTTTTCTTGCTGGCGGTGCCAAGAGAATAGCCAGCTTCTTTGATTGCTTTTTCGATTTCAATTATACTTGGCTTTTGAGAATCATAATGAATGACAGCTTCTCCTCTTTTGCAGTTGACCTCTATTTTTTTGATTTTTGAAATTTCTGAAAGCTTGTCTTCCACCAACATTTCGCAAGACCTGCAATGCATTCCGGAAATTGGAACGATTAATTTATTTTTTTCCATACTATTAACTATTTGTATAAATATCGTGGAATGAAATTTTTTGAAAAAATATTCTCGCCGCTATTTGTTTTATAACTTAAATTTTCCCTCACTCGACACAATCAATGGAAAATTTTAGACAAAACAAATGCTTGCTCGGTCAAAATATATTTTTTAAAAAATTTATTCCACTCAATTTATTTTTTAAGAGTAAAAATACATTATAAGAATTTAAAAAACAACAAAACACGCTTCCATGATAACATGGGAAACGCTAAAGAAGATAGATTTACTCTATTTTAACTGTAGAAGAAATATTTTCAGCCTCAGGAGGCGGAGATGGCGAAGAAGGATATATTTTTTGTCCGATTGCTTTGGAAGCGCACTGCACCTGCTGAGTCATCAAAACTTGCGAAAATTTCACGCGTTGCTGAATTTCGCTGGGAACAATCGTGCCCGAGTTGTCATGCTTTTCAAGGCAGCAAGGCATCAAAGTATTATTACCCAGTGGAAGTGTTTCCTGAATTCCTTGATCTTGATTTTGAGCAACGCAACGAATTGTTTGTGTCATTGGTGCATTCATTTGCATTCCGACTTGAGCTGACGCCATCATTCCGTCAAAAAAACCACCGACAAGCAAAATAGCTGCAGCCAAAAGAAAACTTGGTAAGATTTTTCGTGATACTTTCATCATCATTATTTTACTATACACAATTTTCATTGCTCAAACAATTGCACAAAACTGAGGTTCGCCTATCTTTCCGAATCCCAGCTTTGATTTGTAATTATTAGTACGCAACTCTTTCATCCATCTTTCAATTATTGCAATGAATTTTTCCTACGCAATTTTCGGTGATATCCGATGGCGAAGCGGTGCGCTTCGTCCATGATGGATTTCAGCAAATTTTTATTATTCAAAAAATCCTGCAATTCTTTTGGAAATTGAGACATTGGAATTTTATTGGAAATTGGAAATTGGAAATTGAGATTTTTACGCGTCTTACCTTTAGCCACACCAACGATCAATAAATCCAATCCCAATTCGCGCACCAAATCCCCTGCCATATTAACATGTCCGAGGCCGCCATCCAGCAAAATCAAATCTGGCATCGCCCAATCATTATTAAAGCGCCGCGACAAAACCTCCTTCATCATCGCCACATCATTACTGCCGTCCACAGTTTTTATTTTGAACTTGCGATACTGCGCCTTATTCGCCTGACCATTTTCAAACACCACCATAGAACCGACTGCGTTGGTGCCTGAAATATTTGAGATGTCATAGGCTTCAATACGTGTATTCCCTAATTCCGAATTCCTAATTCCTAATTCCTTCCCTTCAAATTCTCGCGTCATCAAAGCCACATCCCTAATGTGATTAAGCGCAAAAATCTTATTGCGCAAAACGGCAGCTTTTTCAAACTCATCTTTCTTAGCATGCAACAACATTTCTTTTTCCATTTTCAAAACCAGACTTTTTTTCTTGCCTTGCAAAATCATTTCGATGCCGCGGATATTTTTTTTGTAATCAATTTTGGAGATCGCATCTGCATATGGTCCGGGGCACATTCCAATTTGAAAATCCAAACAACCTTTTTCAGTTTTTTGCTTGCCGGCATGGAATGGGAAAATCCGACGCATTATTTTCAGCGCCACCTGCATCTGATATTTGGAAGTATACGGACCATATATGTGAGAATTTCCAATTTCCAATTTCCAATTTCCAAACAATTTTGAAGGGCTTTTTTTATTTTTTATTAATTTCAAATCCGCATTTCGGTGACTGGTGACTAGTGACTGGTGACCTGAGCCCAAGTCAGTTTTTCGCACGATCAAAACTTTTGGAAAATCCTCCTTAGTCACCACAAAATATGAAAAACTCTTGTCGTCTTTTTCCAGCGTGTTATATTTCGGCAGATGCTTTTTGATCAGATTGCTTTCCAAAATGAGTGCCTCCAACACGGAATCGGTCTGTTCAACTTCAATATCAGTCACCTGCGAAACCATGGAGCTGATCCATTCACTTCTTCCCGCCACGCTATCGCCGCGAAAATATGAGCCAACCCGACTTTTGAGGTTTGTGGCTTTGCCGATATATAAAATTTTTCCTTTCAGGTCGCGGAAAAAATACACCCCAGTAGAAAGCGGCAATTTTTTGATTTTTTCAGCTATTTTTGACAGCTCAGCCATTTGAAATATGTTTATAAACTTTTCGGTTTCAAAACTTGGCGCAAATATTTGGCTGTATAACTTTCCTTGTAATATTTAATGATTTCTTCCGGCGGGCCAGTCACCACAACTTTTCCTCCGCCATCTCCACCTTCCGGTCCCATATCAATGATCCAATCAGCGGTCTTGATCACGTCCATATTATGTTCAATCACCACCACGGTGTTGCCGGCATCCACCAAGCGATTCAGCACGGCCAACAATTTCTTGATGTCATCAAAATGCAGTCCAGTGGTTGGTTCATCGAGAATATATAACGTGTCACCAGTGGCGCGACGCGAAAGTTCTGAGGCCAGTTTAATGCGCTGCGCTTCCCCACCAGAAAGTGTGGTGGCGCTTTGGCCAAGTTCAATGTAGCCCAAGCCGACTTCTTCCAACACTTTGAGCGGTTCATGAATTTTGGAAAGAGCTCCAAAAAATTCCACACCTTCTGAAACTGTCATCGCCAAAACTTCGGAAATATTTTTCCCTTTGTATTTGACTTGCAGTGTTTCGCTGTTGTAGCGTTTGCTTTTGCAAACATCGCATGGCAAATACACATCCGGCATGAACTGCATTTCTATTTTCAAATATCCTTCACCGGAGCAATTGTCGCAGCGTCCACCAGCCACATTGAAAGAGAATCTGCCAGGACCATAACCGCGCATTTTGGCATCCTTGGTTTGTGCGAATAGTTCGCGAATGTGCGTGAAGAGTCCTGTATAAGTTGCAGGGTTTGAGCGCGGCGTGCGACCAATTGGAGATTGATCGATCATGATCACCTTGTTAATATTTTCAATCCCCACAATTTCATTATGCTTGGCTGGCACGTCCAAAGCGCGATGCAATTTGTTCGCCAAAGCTTTGTAAAGAGTTTCTTCCACCAACGTTGATTTGCCTGAGCCAGAAACTCCAGTCACACAGGTAAAAACTTTCAGTGGAAATTCCACGGTCACATTTTTCAAATTATGTTCAGATGCTCCGCGCACAGTAATGCTTCTTTTTCTTTTCATTGCTCGTCTGAATTTTGGAACTTCAATTTCCAACTCATGTCTCAAGTATTGCCCAGTCAAAGACTTCGGATTGTTGATCACATCCTCTGGAACACCCTCAGCCACCACTTCTCCGCCGTGCTTGCCTGCCCCCGGACCAATGTCCACCAACCAATCAGCCTCGCGCATCATTTCTTCATCATGTTCAATCACAATCAAAGTGTTACCAATCTGTTGCAGGTGCCTGAGCGCCTCAATCAATTTCGCGTTGTCGCGAGCATGCAAACCAATGGAAGGTTCATCCAAAATATATAGCACACCGACTAACTGTGAACCAATCTGCGAGGCCAAACGAATGCGCTGTGATTCGCCGCCTGAAAGAGAATAGGCCGCTCGTCCCAACGTCAGATAATCCAAACCGACATTATTCAAAAACACCAAGCGCGCCACAACTTCCTTGAGAATGCGTCCAGCAATCAATTCTTCGCGAACAGTCAACTTCAATTTTTTGAAAAAATCGATGCATTGCCAAATACTGAGCGCCGAAACTTCGTAAATATTTTTCTCGCCCACACTGACCAATAGCACATCGCTTTTATAGCGAGTTCCTTTGCAAGTTGAGCAGGGTTTTTGGGACATATATTTTTCAATGTCGGTGCGCACCGCATCCGAAGTGGTCGTGCGATATCTTTCCTGCAGCCATGCCACCACCCCACGCCAGCGCACATTATAATGTCCACTGCCACTTTTGAAATGATAAGAAACCTTAATCAAATCCTCATCTTCCGTACCATACATCAAAATATCCAATTTATCCTTGGACAAATCTCGCAGGCGCTTGTTGTCTGGGATACTATAATAGGCTGCCACGGCTTTGAGCACCGTGCCTTGATAATTATTAGGCTTGAAACTCCACGGCATAATCCCGCCTTCGCCAATCGTCTTATTCATATCAGGCATCACGCGCGCTGGATCAATTTCTTTTTTCAGTCCCAAGCCTTCGCAAGCTTCGCAAGCTCCAAAAGGAGAATTGAAGGAAAAAAGTCGCGGCTCCATCTCTGGAAATTCAATATCATGAATCGGACAGGATAATTTCTGATTGAAAATCTGCTCCACCGCACACACATCTTCGCTTTTGACTTTTGACTTTTGACTTTTGACTTTTCCAACACATTTAACCTTCACAATTCCATGTGAGAGCCTGATTGATTTTTCCACGGCTTCAAAAATGCGTGAAAGATTTTCATCATTCACTTCAATTTTATCAACAATAATATCAATACTATGTTTTTTATATCTGTCCAACTTTATCTCTTTGAAATTTTCCAAACGTATCAGCTTACCATTCACAACTGCCTCAGAAAATCCTTTCTTCCACATCTCATCCAGCATCGCCAAGTATTCCCCTTTTCGCTCACGCACAATCGGCGAAGAAATTTCAATTACTTGAGACTTAACCTCACTGTCCATTTCCCTGCCTCGCGTCGACGAGCGATCGTTTCCGCGAGTCGAGGCGGGCAAAATTCTGTCCACTATTTCATCCGTAGAAAGCTTGGAGATTTCACGTCCACATTCGCTGCAATGTGGAATTCCAATTTTTGCATACAGCAAGCGCAGATAATCATGAATTTCAGTCACGGTTCCCACGGTTGAACGTGGATTGTGCGAAGTGGATTTTTGATCGATGGAAATGGCTGGCGAAAGTCCTTCGATATAATCCACGTCAGGCTTGTCCATTTGACCCAAAAACTGCCTCGCATAACTCGACAAACTTTCCAAATATCTTCGTTGTCCTTCCGCAAAAATGGTGTCGAACGCTAAAGTTGACTTGCCACTGCCAGAAAGACCAGTAAAAACGATGAATTTGTCCCTCGGCAGTTCAAGATCAATATTTTTCAAATTGTGCTCACGCGCCCCTTTGATGATTATTTTATTCATAAAAAGTATTATTCTTTATTACTCCCTCTCCTTTGATAAGGAGAGGGTTGGGGTGAGGTCTGAGCAAGGCACCACTCAACCCCTCTGCCTTTCAGGCATCTCCCCTCATCCGAGGGGAGAATGATATTGAAAAAAACTTCGAAACGCAAAAAACTTCCCCTTTTGAGGTACTCAAGTTACTACGTCAAACTATTATATTACTTTCCATACACAATACAGCACATTTCGAATTACATCAATACACGATATTGTTGCCAGATTGGTGGCATTTCTATACCTAAATAAATTGCACCTTGAAAATAATTAACTAAAAATTTTCATCAAATGAAGCTTCAACGATGAAATTCAGATAGCACCAGTCATCGGTAATTCTTTCTATTTCATTTTTTATTCCCGCTCCCCTGCAATGAGTCAGCATGCCTAGATAAGACTGCAAGGTATTGTCAAAAGCCTCGGCACTGATTATTCCTGCGTCCAGCTCCTTTTTCTTGGCTTCTATTTTTTTCAACATTCTATTTCTGGTTTTTGTTCTCAATATTTTATGAGTCGGATACACCACATAACCCAAGAAATCTACTCCTCTATGAATTTTTCTTATCGTCAGCTTGTTTGGATGCAATTGCAACCGCAGACTGTTTTCCAAAAAATCACCGAGCACAGGTACCAGTTTTTCCAACTGTTCTTTTTCCGTATCCAAGATAATGAAATCATCAGCATATCTCAAATAATGCTTTATTCTCAACTCTCTTTTCACAAACTGATCAAGCTTGTCAAGATATACATTGGAAAAAAGCTGACTTGTCAGATTTCCGAGAGGTACGCCTTTTCCTGGACCAGTGTGATAACTGCGGATTATTTTTTCAATAATTTCCATCAACTGCTCGTCTTTGATTTTCTCCCGCAGGAATGATATCAACAGATCGTGATCCATGGAATCAAAGAATTTTCTGACATCGCATTTCAATGCCCATGCGGTTCTGGTTCCGTTCCTTGTTAATTTCAAGCAGAACTTTCTCAGTCTTTCTACTCCACGATGTGTTCCTTTGCCAATTCTTGATGAATATGAATCAAAAATAAAGGTTTTCTCGAATAGAGGTTCTATATTCTTCACAATCGAATGATGCATGACGCGGTCCATGACCTCAGCCTTGTTTATATTGCGAAGTTTCGGATCGCAAACTAAAAAAGACGTGTAGGCCGAATGTTCATAAGTTCCACTTTTCACTTTTTCGTGAAGTTCGAAAATGTTTCTTTCCAAATCAAGAAAAAACTTCTGAACATCCAGTTTGCCTTCTTTGCCTCGTTTGAATTCTTCCCAAGCAGAAAACAAACCTTCCAGAGAAGTCACTTCGTCGAACAAAATTATTTTATCCTTAATTTCATCTTTATGTATCATAAAGCTCCCATCATAACAAAAACTTACAGGTTCTATCTTTTATTGTATTCTTACACAAAAACCTTTCCGAAAAAAGACCGCTTCTCACTGGGACAAAAGTGTGAGGGATTGACACTGGAATTTCTGGAAGCTCTTTTCGTTGCAAACGCCAAAAGAGACGAGGAGAAGCTTCCATTTCTTTATGATCTAGATGTGAAACTGAAAATCTTGCAGACATTCGTGCGCATAATCAATGATGTCCGCGCCGTCGAAGCCAAGGATTATCTCCATATGTCCGCAGCTCTGGATGAGATGGGAAGAATGCTTGGCGGATGGATCAAGAGTCTCAAGCCGGAAAAGGAAAACCCCGCCGGTTAGAGCGGGGCAAAGACTTCGGGAGAAAGACACGCCGAGATTGTCGTTGGAATTGTCAGGCCTGTTGCTATTGACATTCGCACCGTCAGAATCGAAGTTGCCAACAAGCACAAGCTTGCCGTCAGAGTTCCGGCGTCCCTTTTTATATTCCTCCTTCTTTGGCAGCAACGATTCGTGCTCCCGCAAGGAAAGCAGGTTTCGTTTGTATGAAAACGCGACAGACTCGCCTTTCGGCTATCTGTACTGGAGGAATATAAGCAGTCTTTAGAACTTGGCGAGGCATATCCGTAAACATACCTACATTAGCCATGGATACTTTGTATGAAATAAAGATACAAAAGATTCACGGCCATCCAAAATCTATCATCTCCATGAACTAATTTTTGCTTCGCAAAAATTCTTTTCAAATATTCAAAATTCAAATCTCAAATTTTCAAAGACTGCGGGAGAAAGACACGCCGAGATCGTCGTCGGAATAGTCAGGCCTGTCGCTACCGACACCCGCACCGCCAGAAGCGAAGCGGCCAACAAGCACAAGCCCGCCGCCAGAGCTCCGGCGCGATGTCCAGGTGTACATATTTTCCATCAATCTTTCTTTGTTGCTCTTCAAATAAGCGATCATGTCATAAATGAATTCCGAAGGTGATTGCCTGGTCAGCTTATTTATGGAAAGCTCCGCCAGCATCTCGGCCGCTTTCTGCCAGTCGGCGCTCATCATTTTTTGTATTGTGGATTTCTTCTCGGCAAATTCACGAAGAGCATCCTGGTATTCTTTCGGCATAGCCTTTCCTTTGAAAACCGAATCTTGAACATAATCAATCATGCGTTCGGTTTGCTGTAGATAATTTTTATTTGTCGAATCCGGAACGACTTCCTTGCTTACCAAGGACCAGGAAAGTTTAGGCGTTTCTTTTTTGAAGAAATCCTCATCTTTATACCAGGAAACTTCATGCAGAATCTTGCCAAGACCTTCTTTTTTGAATTCATCCGTCAAAATTCCATGCATGTTTTCCATGGTCAATTTCTTGCCGTCTGATCCTTCCCCTACACGAAGAATCAGGAATTGTCCAAGTTCCTTGGCTTTTTCCAATTCTTCTTTGGAGAAAGGAATGTTCGGCACGTCTTCCGCCCGCACTTTTATTCCGAATGTATTTTCGATTTCTTCTATACCCAAAACATCTTTTTTGCCCAGAATTTCTTTGGCGTTTTTAATCTGCTCAGCCAAGGCTCCACTCAGTCCTTCTCTTTTTTCCTCAAAAAATCCGTCCGGAACTTTTCCGCTTTCTTCTATTCGTTTTCTGACACGTTCAATTTCCGCGAGTGTTCGGAGTCTTTCCTTTTCTTCGGGAGTCTCGGCTTTAGCTATCGCTTCGGCAGTCGCACCTTCGCGTTCTAATCCCTTGCGCCTTGATTCTGCTGGCTGAGCATATTCGATTGCATTGATAAGTTCAAGCAATTTTTGCTTGTCGGTATCATCTTCGAGTTTGTTCACATAGAAATATCTGAGAGCTTCTTTCCATACTTCATTGATATCTCCGCGATAAAAATTCTGAATGAATTTCAGCACTCTCTGCGGTTCCATTCGATCATCGTACATAAAAGCCTGGGGCTGATCCTGCGCAATTTTCCTGTTCTTCAAAAGTTCTTTTGCGGCATGATGAAATTCCTTGTATTTTTCAACCAGTTCTTTCATGCCGGGAACTTCCCGAAGCTCACCGATCGGAATTTCAACATCGCTTGAAAGCAGAAACTTTTCCTCCGCCATTTCTTTTGTTTCAGGCTTCAGGTGGAACATAATATCAACCGATCCTGAAAAGGTGTCTTTCGGCAATTCAGACACTTCCTTTTGATAGTTCCAACGACGAAGCTGAGCAGGATCAAGAGGTTGTCGATCGAGATATCCCTTTCCTGGAGGATTCGTAAGTGCGATAACTTTGGTTCTTGTTTTGCCAACTTTGACTCTTTCCGATGCATCCTCGGCAAGCACAACCTCTCCGTTCTTTTCCAATTCGTCCAGCACTTCATGCAAACGAATGACGATGTTCGGATTGGCAGAGTTATATTCATCCAGAATTATCACTTTTATTTTTTCACTGTCCTGTCGGAGTCCCTGAGTGACTGGACCGTCTGCCCATTTGTATTCGGGATCATTGGCAGTTTTCCTGTCAGGATTCGGCACATACCTTCCCATCAGATCTTCGACATCCGTTGTTCCGTTGAGGTTCTTGTAATAAACTTCATAGCCGAGTTCTGCGCACATTTTTCTCACAGTGGTGGTTTTTCCGATGCTGGTTCCTCCCTCAATCAAAATAGGCTGGTCAAGTTTCCAGGATGTCGCTATTTTTCTCTGCAGTTCCAGCGAAAACTCTTCATTTATATAACCCTGATAGTTTTCCCGTTTCGGGCAAAAATCGCCGCCCTTTCCTTTTGGAAGTTCGACGCCCAAATAAGCGACGGAGTGTTCCGTTTCCGCTATCGGGGTTATTGCCCTGTCGACAACTTTTTCCTGAAATTTTTGTGTTTCTGGTGTCATGATTATTTTCTAGAGAAGTGAGCGAAATTAAAATTTATTTTCATTTCCGAACGAGCGACGAAAAGCTCATTATTGCCAAGTCAAGCCTGCAATTCTCAGCAGACTTTTTTCGCTTTTCTCAATTTTTTCTAAATTTTCTTTTGTTATCAAAATCAAAACTGATCCATTTTTATAATCAGGATTCGCAACCAGATTTTTCTGACCGTCATTTGCAGTAACCTGCCCCGTGGGATATTGAGCTAAAATGTTGTATACATTGTTTCCAAGGGCTTCGCCCAAGGTGAAATATATTTTGGTCCCGTTTTTTATCGCATTGAATATTTCTCTGATATTTTTGGTTTTCTGAAATCCAGCATCGCTGACTTCCTTTTCGACGGATACAAGCTCCTGCTCATCTTGCGCTATCATAAGACACAGCTCCGCTGAGCCGTTCGTCATTTCCAAAAATTTTTGTATTTCTTCTTGCATAATATATTTCTTTTAATTTTTTGCTTCGCAAAAATTCTTTTCAAATATTCAAAATTCAAATCTCAAATTTTCAAAGACTGCGGGAGAAAGACACGCCGAGATAGGCGTCGGAACCGCCAGGCCCGTCGCCATAGACACCCGCACCGCCAGAATCGAAGCGGCCAACAAGCACAAGCTCGCCGTCAGAGCTCCGGCGCGATGTCCAGGTATACATATTTTCCAATAATCTTTCTCCTTTATTTTGAAAATAAACAAAAATATCATAGATAGCTTCAGCTGGCGTCTGCCTGGTAAATTTGGTGATTGCAAGTCCTTCGAGTTTTTCAGCCGCTTTTTCCCAATCTTCATTCATGAGCTTTTCTATTCCGTCTTTTGATTTTTCAAATTCAGAAATCGCAGACTGGAATTCAACAGGAATTTCTTTTCCCTTAAAAACTTCGTTCTTCAGATAGTCCACTATTTCAGATGTCTGATCCAGATAGTTTTTATCAGGAGAAGATGAGATGACTTCCTTGCTTACAAGTGCCCATGAAAGTTTCGGCACATCCTTCAATGCGAAATCTTCATCTTTGTACCATGAATCGTCTTCTATCTTTCCACTGCCGCTTTCATCATCGGCATACAAGGCTTTGCTGCCGTCTTTTGTTTTTCCTCCGAGAAGCTCATTCATTTTCGCCAACGTCAAAGGCTTTCCGTCACCAGTTTTGTCTACTCTCAAAATAAGGAACTGATTCAATTCTCTTGCGCGTTCCAGATCTTCACGCGAAAAAGGAACTTCGGGAATTAGCTCAGGATTCACTTTAAAGCCGAATGCTTTTTCTATTTCTTCATGAGCGAAAAAATCATCTCCCATTATTTCTTTTGCGCGAAGCATCTGCTCACGAACGTCACCCTTGGGTTCTGCCTCGGGAAGGCCGAGAGCGATTTCCATTTCCTTGTATTTCGCAAGTACTTTTTGCAAATCCTCCGACGCTAAATCCTCAAGGTTTCTTCCCTGAGTTATTTCTGAGATTTCTTTTTTTATGCTTGTTGCATTTTCCAGTTCAGAGGAGGATTGTTCTTGTTCAATTGGATTTTCTCCAGAAACAGGCTTGCTTTCAGATGATTTTTTTTCTTCATCTTTCTTTTTTCCTCCCAAACCAAATATTGCTTCGTAAGAATTCTTCATGTTTTTATTATATCAAAAATTTTGATAATTCACAATCATTTCTCTGATCGTGTCGGCTAATTTTTCAGCCATCTCTTTTACATTGATATTTGCAAGACTATTAGGGTAATATTTCTCAACGTGACCAGTACCACTGCCGATTCCGAGACCGATAAGTTTCTGATCGGATTCCTGCGTGATGCGATTGACCACTCTGCTGAGATCAAATTCTGATCCGCTGTGTTGAGGAGATTCTTCCGGCACGCCGTCGGAAAGTACCATAAGGAATTTTTCTGTTGCTTTCTGGCGAGCCAGTCTTTTTGATGTTTCCCGAAGTGCCCAGCCGTCATCATTATATGCAGCACGACCGCCATTTCTGTTATCAACCTCCCTCAGTGCACCGCCCATATTTTCTCTGATTTCCCTAGAAAAACTTTCACCGAATGTCTGGTATTCGTACAAACGATCATTAAATCCAATAATCTCAGTTTTTATCGAAAGCTTGTTTAGTACTTCAGCTAAAACAATAAGGGCTTTGAATGTTTCCTGTATTTTTTGTCCCGACATGGATCCTGAAAGATCCACCAGAATTGAAATTGCATAATCCTTTTCAGAAGGAAGTTCACGTTTTTGCCAAGCCTTGCTTTCAACAGCTGATATTCCTTTGGCTTTTTCCTGAATTCTTGTTTTGATGTCTATCCTCTTGCCGGTTTTGAATCCGCTTTTCCATCTGCTCGCCCTGCGGGCCACAAAAATTTCCCGCAGGTCATTTTCCAGACTTTCGATAACTGGCAAAACTTCACTTCTGTATCTCTCATAAACGTTCGCATCTTTCTCGAGGGACTTTTCCAGAATGTCCTTGTATTTTTCAAGATCTTTTTTTCTTTGCGCTTCCTGCTCCCTGTCAAAATCAGACCGCGGCTGCTCCGGGGCGGGTTCTGTTTTTTTGCCTTCAGGCTTTCCTTCAGCAGCTCGCTCCACTTTTTGCTGCGGATTTTCAGAAAGCTTTCCTTCCATTTCTTCATTTATTTTCTGCTCCAAACCTTTGATTTCTTTTTCGGCTCTCTGCTGAAGTTCCCTTTTCTTTTCAGGCGGAAGAGAATCTATAAATTCTTTGATTTTCTGTTTCAATCCTTCAGAAAGAGAATCAAGATCAATAGGCTTTCCTCCCTGTCCTTCCTGTGGCTGACCTTCACCTTTTTCGGACCCGTCCTTCGGCTGCCCTTCGCCCGCCTCGGATCCTTCCTTTGGTTCTCCTTCCGCTTTTCCTGCCTCGGCCTTATTTTTTTCTCTCTCTTTTTTGGCTTCTTCGATTGCCTTATCAATTGCAGCTTCCAGTTCTTTTTGCTGCTGAGGAGTCAGTTGGTCTTTCAATTGCTGGGGCACGCCCTGACCCTTTCCTTCCTGCTGCTCCTTTGATTGCATATCTTTGAGAGACTCCTGCATATTCTGATCTTTCATGTCTTCGTCAACCAGTTTTTTGAATTCCGGCCACACTTCGTCCAGATTGATTTCATATGAAACTTTGGCATAATTTTTTATCAGATCTTCGTTCGAATCAGCTTCTCCTTTCAAGGGATAACGCCACCAGGAATCCCTAGCTGAAGCTATGGTTTTTTGAACGACCTGCTGAACTTCTTTAGGCAAATCTTTACTTATTTCTGTAGCTTGCCCTTGTGTTTCTTTGTACCAGAGTCTCAAATATTCAAAGCCTGCTTGAATGAATCGTGGCTGGTGGCCAAGCTTCTCTTTTGACTCTTCCTTATATTTATTTTCCAAATTTTCTATTTCAACGTCGTGAAAATGTTGTGAAAATTCATTGAACTTAGGATAGTTTTCCGCAACAAAATTGTCCACCCGCGGATCCTCGATGGCATTCATCATGTAGGAAAATCCGGGTTGCTGCCATGTTTCCACAGGAATGAAGTCTGTTCTGGAAATTCTGCGATGGCTTCCTTCGTGGCAAATCAAATAACGCAAATAATCCAACGGCTTTTCCAAGAGGTCCTTGGGATCTATTCCGATTTTGTTGTCCTTGAAATTCCAATGCCAACCGCCTCCGGGTTGATTCAATTCAACTGGAATTTCAAAATCCTTGCCTATAAAATAGGCAAGCGAAGAAAGCACTCGTTGTTTGTATTTTATTTCTTTTTGTTCTTTCTTGGAAAACTGATCCAATATCTCCTTTTCAGAAACGCCGCGGGATCGGTCTTTCGATTCCATTGCCGCCGCATATTGGGGTTCTCCGATTTCCATGCTTTTCATGAAGTAAAATTGAAGAATTTCTTATATCAATATTGTACCCCAAAGAGACATGGTAATCAATTGATTCATTTTAATTATTTTTACATAATATTCTCAAGCACAAAAAAGAGGAGCAAAGTGCTCCTCTTTAAAAGTAAGTTTATTTTCTCTGGTTAGTTTCCACAAGCAGCGGCTGATGCTCCTCCAGCGAGAGCCTCGTCAGTGAAACCAGCAGCAGGAGATGTGGCAGAAAGTTTTGCCTGACATTCTTTTGGCTGAGTTGTAAATCCTGAGCAAATAGCTTTCAAAACGCTTGCAGCATCGCGACCAGATGAAACCTTTGTTCCGTTGATCACAAGCGTTGGGGAGCCTTGCACACCAAATTGCACAGCTTCCTCTTTATCAAGACCCATGGCTTTTTCAGTTGGATTGAATTGCTTCTTTGTTTCAGTCACACATGTTGCAAGTTGCGCGGCATTGATTCCGGTAGTTTTAGCGCAACTAGTCGCTGCTGCTCCGGTACCTGCCAATTTGCTATCTTTCCAGAAACATTGCAAATATTTGCTCAACTTTGTTGGAGCAACTTTTTGCACGCAATATTGATTCACATTTTCATCAACTTCTTTTTGCCCATGCAATGTGTAATCAACAAACTTCAAATTGAATTTGATCTTTTTGCCAAGAGCTTCCACTGCAGGCAAGGCTCCTCTCTCCATCTGAAGTCCATAAGGACAATAACTCATCACGAACAAATCAACTGTCGGCACATCTGTTTTGTTTTCAGCTTCAGTTTTTTCCGGAGCCTGAGCTTGCTTAGCATTGGCATCAGGAGCCTTGTCCAGTTCAATCACTGCCTGTGCTTGCATCAGCTTCTTTCCATCACGTGTCACATAGATAGGAATTTCTTGTGCATCAATCGTGACCGTAAGATTATATAAGTCTCCTTCTTTTTTGATATCCTTGATTCCAGTCTTGGCAGTTGTTGGTACATTTTCACTTAAGAATTTTTCTACCTTAGTTTTGATAACTTCTGATCCAACATCAACTTTCTGCATATATTGCTTATAACCGAAGCTACCAGCCACAATTAACAATAAGACAACAACACCAATAACTGACCATTTGTTTTTACGAACACCTTTACAAATTTTTCCACCACAAGTTTTTGCTGAAGAAACTGCTTTCTTAAGCTTATCTTTTAATTCAGCTTTTTCAACCTTTTCTTCAATAACATCAATCTCATTTTCTCCAACTTGGCCTTCTGTTTTCTCCATGTTTTCCATACCAGGTAGTAGAAATTCAAATGGGCTTTGCCCAAATAATTCCTTAAATAAAATACTTATTACTTTTTAAATTATTTTCTCAATTTAGTACGCGCAGCCATTTAGTGTTTTTGAATTTTCACTACCTGGCATAGGGATATTTTTGTTAATACTTAATTTTAATTTTTCACTAAAAGCATGTCCTTTTTGACACTTGATCCACTATCAAACGAAGCGAGCAGATTGATTAATTTTGATTAATCACTTCCGAGCGAGTGCAGATAACAAACCAGTATGGTTTATTTTACAGGGTTATTAAAAATTGCACAAGACTATGTGCAATATACAACATATAATATACAAAATGCAAATAAAAGGTATCTAACCCAGGACAAGCCCTGGACCCTCGGGTCTTCGAGGCAAGCCTCGAGGTATTAAACCTTTTGGCAAAGGTCGCTCACTCGGAAATGCTTGTCTGCTGACAAGCATTTCGCTCGTTTCGCTAGATAATAAAAAAAATACAGACACATTTCGCATCCATATTTTTTTGCCGCATGAAGTACGTAGGTGAAAAACGAGTGATGAGCGTTAAGAAATTTATCGCGAGCTCCAGCCAGCAGGCGCAGGAGCGCAGTGTAAATTTTAGAGCAGAACGAAGTTTTTGCCACAGTATCTTCATCAGGCACAAAAAATATGGATGCGAAATGTGGAAACTAAATCATCTAAGCTGCAATTTTCGTAGCGTCGAAATCTCGTCTCGAATGAGGGCGGCCTTTTCAAATTCCATTGAGCGAGCGGCATTTTTCATCTCTTTTTCTTTCTGCTTGATATACCCTGCAATGTCTTCCAGCGATTCCAGTTTGGAAAAATCCATTGGAACTTCAGGATTGATCTCATGATCCACAATCGATTTGATATTTTTCTCAATAGTCTTAGGAGTGATGTGATGTTTCTTATTGTATTCCGCTTGCAAGGTGCGTCTACGATTGGTTTCATCAATCGCCCGCTTCATTGAACCAGTCACGTTGTCAGCGTATAGAATGACTTTCCCATTGATATTTCGGGCGGCGCGTCCAATCGTTTGAATCAGCGACGTTTCGCTGCGCAAAAAGCCTTCTTTGTCGGCGTCCAAAATTGCCACCAGAGAAACTTCCGGCAAATCCAAACCTTCGCGCAAAAGATTCACTCCCACCAACACATCGAAATCTCCTTTGCGTAGTCCCTGCAAAATCAGCACGCGATCAAGCGTGTCCACATCAGAATGCAGATATTCGCAGCGAATACCGTGCTCCTTTAAGAACTCCGACAGATCCTCTGCCATCTTCTTGGTCAGCGCGGTGATCAGCACGCGTTCTTTCTTGGCGACCACTTTTTCAATTTCACTGAGCACATCTTTCACTTGTCCCTTGGCGCTGCGAATGACAATCTCCGGATCAAGCAGCCCAGTTGGTCTGATGATTTGCTGGGCAGTCGAACTGGAATGCTCTTTTTCATACGCGGCCGGGGTAGCTGTGGTAAAAATCAATTGATTGATGCGCTCTTCAAATTCTGGGAATCGTAGCGGCCTGTTGTCATACGCACTTGGCAGACGAAAACCATTGTCAATCAGCGCATTTTTGCGCGACCTGTCGCCTGCATACATCGCATTGAGTTGCGGAATCGTCACATGCGATTCATCAATAATCATCAAGAAGTCTTTCGGAAAATAATCCACTAAGGTGTATGGTGGCTCCCCAGCTTTGCGCTCAGTCAAATAGCGGGAATAATTTTCAATTCCGTTGCAATACCCAATTTCGCGCATCATTTCCAAATCCTGTCGCGTGCGCCTTTCAATGATGTCAGCTTCCAGCAATTTGTTGTTATCCCTGAAATATTTCACGCGCGCGGTCGCTTCTTTTTCAATCTCACTCAAAGCATCTTGCATCACCGGCTCCGGCACCACGAAATGTTTGGCAGGAAAAATCAGTGTGCGGTCGAGTTCGCCCAACTTCTCGCCGGTCAAAAAATCATATTCATAAATTCTTTTCACTTTCCCATATTCAAGCTCGATGCGCGTCACAATTTCGCGACTAGGTGTCATCACTTCAATCGTGTCGCCTGTCACTCGAAATTTTCCGCGTCCCAGCATGTCAGTGCGCTGATATTGCATCTCAATCATCCCCTTCATCAACTCTTCGCGATTTTTTTTCTCACCCACAATCACTTCAGCCGTCCCCTCGCGATAATAGTCCGGAGAACCCAGACCGTAGATGCAAGAAACCGAAGCCACAATGATCACATCGCGCCGAGAAAGCAGGGCGCTGGTGGCGGCATGCCGCAGTCGATCGATCTCCTCATTGATCTGCACTTCCTTTTCGATATATGTTCCCGATGAAGCAATGAAAGCTTCCGGCTGATAATAGTCATAATACGACACGAAATATTCCACCGCATTTTTTGGAAAAAAAGTTCGAAACTCTTGCACCAACTGCGCCGCCAAAGTTTTGTTCGGTGCAATCACCAAAGTCGGCTTTTGCACGTGCTCAATCACATTCGCCATGGTGAATGTTTTTCCAGAGCCAGTCACACCCAGCAAAGTTTGAAATTTCTCCCTATGTTCCAAACCATAAATAAGAGCCTCAATTGCACTTGGCTGATCTCCTGCAGGCGTAAATTTTTTATCAAGTTCGAATTTCATAACAGTGCCTTATAGAATTGAGGTTGGCCCGCCTCGCGTCGACAAGCGGATGTCTCCGCGAGTCGAGGCGGGTCGCCAGCTGGTTTATATTTTGAATTAATTTCAAATTTCATAGTAATTAATACTACAATTTTATTATCAAAATGTCTAGATAAAATAAAAAAGCGGAGCATCTGATGTTATCAGAAAATCTCCGCTCAAAAAAACAGTAGAGCACATCAACAAGTTAACAAATCTTCAGGAAAACCCATTGCATCAACAAATTCAGTATCTATGACACTGCATTCAGTTTGAATTTCTAATCTGGCCTTTTCGAGATCCAGTTTGCGCTTTTGCTCAATTGCTTTCAATACTGACATTCCTTTTGGTGGCCTGTAAATAATAATTGCCTTATTTACATCGAAATATGACAAAATAAAATGGATTTCGTTTGCTCTATCGCGCAACCTATGAAGGGCACCAGAGACGCGCTCATCTGGCTTAAGCAAGCCTTCTTGCAGAACATCAACCTTTTGATGAAATTTCTTACCAAAAAAGACAAATCTTTTCTCAGTCACAAGCTCGCAGGTTTTAAATGCTACAATATCCCCAGCCTTATCCAGTAGCCAAATTTTTTCGCAACCGATATAATCATCGTCTTCATCATGACAAATCAATTCAGGCTTTTGATCAAGTAATGCTGGCTCCACACCAGACACATATATCTGATCAATGCGACCATCAATTCTGCCCTTTTGACCATAAAAAGTTCGCAACCACGGAAATTCATCAAAAAAAGCGTTGATTTTTGCCCTTGGCATAACGAAATCACTTTCCAAATCTTCCTGTGTTTTCATGATATGATCTCCTTTTTTATGGCTTCACGCCATTTATTAATAGCAAGCATCACGCCTGCCTTGAAAACATTAAATTTTATAGGTACAAATAACAATAAATACTAACACTTTTTCTGGTGATGTCAACACTTGCCAAATCCCCAAAACCTGCTATAATCAATCTACAACTAAGAAAGTCCGAATTTAGCCCGCCACTAAGCCAAAAGTGGATAGGCTGGAAAACCCTACGCTTTAGGAGGATCGGATTTCCTCTTGGTGTAGTTTTTTTGTTAATTAAGTTAATTTATAACAACAACGCGTATGCAATACGAACTGTTTTACCTTGTTGGCGAACGCCAAGAAGCAACCCTGCCTGCCATCAAAGAAGGAGTTAATGCAATTCTAGCTTTGGAATCAGCAACAATGGTTGGAGAAGAATTGAGCGAAAAAAGAAAACTCGCTTATGAAATCAAGCACCAGAACAAAGGAACCTACATCACTCGTCGTTTCGAACTTCCCGAAATTGATTTTTGGGCAGATGAAGCAAACGGAGAAAAAGAATTTGGAATCGCAGCTATCACCAACAAATTAAATTTGAACAATGATGTGCTTCGTTTCTTGATCGTGAAAACTCAAGATCTTCCAGACCTTGGAGCAAAAGACCGTCGCAAAGCCAAGGAAACTGCCAACAACGCGTCGCGTCCAGCGCAGCGACCACAACCTCGCAATGACCGACGCGACAACAACTCACGTCCAATGCAACGTCCAACTCAACGTCCAGCAGCAGCTCCTGCTCCTGCTACACCTGTCAAAAAAGTTGAGACTACCAAAGAAGAATCAAAGAATATCGACAAGCAACTTGATGATCTACTAAACATCTAGAGTTTCTTAATTTATTTTCACGATGCTGAACTAGCGCCACAAGCGCGGCTTAGCATCAAAACAAAACTATGAATCTTAACAAAGTTCAACTCATCGGCAGATTGACTCGCGATCCTGAAATCCGCACCACCCCATCAGGGCAAACTGTGGCAACACTTTCAATCGCAACCAATCGAACTTGGAATGACAAAGCTGGCCAGAAGCAAGAGAAATCTGAATTTCACAACATTGTGATCTGGGGACGACTTGCAGAAATCGCTGGACAATATCTAACCAAGGGACAAGAAGCATATTTCGAAGGTAGACTTGAAACACGTTCTTACACAGGTAAAGACGGCGTGGAAAGAAAAACCACCGACATCGTGGCTGAAAACATGCAAATGGGTTCACGAGCTCAAGGTTCATCGGCGCCGCGACCTGCAGCACCAATGGGCGGACAAGCATATGGAGCCGCTCCAGCTTCTCGTCCAGCACCACAACAACAAGCTCCTGCTGAAGAAATTCCAACCATCAACCTTGATGAGGAACAAGACGAGGTAAGACTTGAAGATGTACCATTTTAAGTTCATAAAGTAGAAAGTGGAAAGTTCGTAAAGAAAATTCCATTCCAATACTTTATAAACTTTATAACTTTATAAACTTTATAACTAACACCTATGGAACGAAAACAATGTTATTTCTGCGATGAAAAAATGGATAAGATCGACTACAAAGATGCTTATCTGATTCGCCGATTTATGAACTCACAAGGAAAAATCTACCCGCCAAAGAGACACGGGATCTGCACCAAACATCAACGAACACTTTCTCAAGCAATCAAACGAGCTCGCGTGATGGCACTTGCACCTTTCGTAGTTAAGTAGAACTCCACTCAAATATTTATGAGTTTTGTGAGCACGTTTTCTTTTGAGGCAACAGGGAGCGACAGCGGTGCTATTAGCGAAGCAGTCTTAACTCCTGACTGCGAGCGTGCCGAGAAAGGAAACTGCGAAACAAAAACTCATAAATCAAGATCACCTTAAATAAAACTAAACAAAGAAATTATGTTAGGAATAAGTGATATCAAAGCCGGCAAAAATATTCTTTGGGAAGGTTCTCCATACGTCGTGCTTTCTGCTGAGCATTCCAAGACCGGAAGAGCTGGCGCAGTGCTTCGCACCAAACTGAAAAATCTTCTCAATGGAAGCGTGTTGGAAAAAACTTTCAACGGATCAGACAAAGCTGATGAAGCTGACATGTCAAAATCCAAAGCGCAATATCTGTACGCTGAACAAGATGGTTTCATGTTTATGGACTTAAGCACCTATGACCAATTTTCTTTGGCCAAGGATGTGATTGGAAATGCTTACCTGTTTTTATTGGAAGGAACTGAAGTGAGCGTGCTCAACTTCAATGAAATCCCAGTGAACATCGAGCTTCCAATCAAAGTGACTTTGACAGTTGTTGAAGCTCCACCAGGAGTCAAAGGCGACACTTCTTCAGGAGGAGACAAAGTTGTGGCTCTGGAAACAGGATTGAAAGTTACAACGCCCCTTTTCGTGAATGAAGGAGACAAGATCATTGTGAACACCGAAAAAGGAGCATACGTATCAAGAGCGTAACCCAATTCCTTATTTTCCTCTCCTTAGTTAAGGAGAGGATGTCAGGTACTCCTGACAGGTGAGGTTGAGAGTTTTATCTGCATTTTAAAAACCATCCGCAAGGATGGTTTTTTTGTGACAAAATAAAAACCCCACAGGAAGTGGGATTTCGTATTTGGATTTAGAAGAGTCCAATTTGTCCAAATAAAGTGAAGACCATAAGTGGAACTAGTGCAATCAAAACTGCAAGATTAAATTCTTCTGCTTGCTCTTCATGCTTGGCTTTTTTTGCGCAATGTGGGCATTTGTGTGCTACTGCCATATGTTTTTGTTTTATTTGCTCCCCCGAGCAAAGATTGATTAATGGGTTAATTAGCTATTAAATTGTCTTTTAAAAGAAAAGAACCGTGGCGATTAATCACCCGGTTCTCATCTCTATAGATACAGTATACACCCAAATGGGGATTTTGTCAATATTGATTTTTTAAAACACAATTCCTTCCACAACAATAATACCACACAAATCAACATTCCCAAATTTTCAATTTCTAATTTCCAATTTCCAAACAAATCATAATTTCTAAGTTTCAAATGACCAAAAAGCTAAAGAGTATATTTTTCCTGAATTTGTTTTCTTTTGAGGCAACAGGGAGCGACAGCGGCGCTATTAGCGAAGCAGTCTTAAATCCTGACTGCGAGCGTGCCGAAAGAGGAAACAGATGAAGTGAAAAATATCTTCCTTACAATGCGACAATTTTTGCTTTCTCTGCAATTTCTTTGAAAATTTTGTCGGCAGTTTTCTTGTCTTCACGCAAAAATGCTTTCGCACTTTCTCGTCCAGCTCCAAGTTTTGTTTCGCCATATGAAAGTGAGTTGCCTGATTTCTTCACCACTTCAAATTTCACACCAGCGTCCAACAAATCTCCAGCCAAAGAAATTCCTTCGTTGTACATAATATCGAATTCAGCAGTTTTGAATGGCGGAGCAACTTTGTTTTTCACGATCTTCACCTTCACGCGATTCCCCACCACGTCTTCACCTTTCTTGATTTGAGCGGCCCTGCGAACTTCCACGCGCACGGAAGAATAAAATTTGAGCGCCTGACCACCAGTGGTTGTTTCAGGGTTACCAAACATCACACCAATCTTCATACGAATCTGATTGATGAAAATAACCGTAGTGTTTGAGCGCGCAATAATAGCTGTCAGTTTTCGCAGTGCTTGTGACATCAGTCGCGCTTGCCTCCCCACGTGCTGGTCGCCCATTTCGCCTTCAATTTCAGCTTTTGGCACCAGGGCAGCAACTGAGTCCACCACTACCACATCCACCACTCCTGAGCGCACCAGTGACTCCACAATATCGAGCGCTTGCTCTCCGTTGTCAGGTTGTGACACGAGCAAGTTCTTAATGTCCACGCCAATTTTTTTGGCATATTCAGGATCAAGCGCATGTTCGGCATCCACAAAAGCAGCAGTGCCACCCATCTTTTGAGCGTTGGCCACCACGTGCAAAGTCAGCGTAGTTTTTCCTGAAGATTCAGGCCCATATATTTCCACAATGCGACCACGCGGCATGCCGCCAATTCCAGTTGCAATGTCCAATGAAATAGAACCAGTTGGAATGGCTTCGATATCAACTCTTTTCACATCCCCCAGTTTCATGAGCATCCCTTCTCCGAATTTTTCCTGCATATCCTCCACCAACTTATCAATTTCTTTTTTGCCTGCGTTTTTTATTTCTTCAACGGCTTCTTTCGGAGCCTTTTTTTCTTTTGCTGCGTATGCCATATGATTAGCTTTTTAGGCTTTAGCTTTTCAGCTTTTTAGCCAATAAAATATTATTTTAATTTTTTATTATAATTTTTCGTGTCATCTTGAGTACTCGTTTTCACGAGCATAAACGGAGTCGAAAGATCTAAATCCAGATTCTTCGACTGCACTTATTCTCCTAGCGTCGAATTCGTTTCGCTCAGAATGACAAGTTTGTGCTTATTTAACAACTTCAACTTTCCCACTTGCATTGTAGACAACGTCTTTGACAACACCGTTATCGCTAGCTAGCATTCCCAGGTCTTTGCCGTTTAGTTTCACAAAAGTTCCGCTGCCATTTCCAGAGGTGATGCTGACTTTTTCTTTAGCATTGAAAGTTTGCACCGATTCAGGAAGCAGCACTCCAGAGTAAACCAGATTACCATCAGCTTCAACCGACATCCAGGTTGGATTTGGACTAACATAAACATCCAACGCTACAGGGTCAGTATTAGCCACTTGCATGCTTTGGTCTGGAATATCATTAATGGAAGGCTGAGCAATTTCATTTTGGAAATCCGCATTCACACTGACTGATTTGGTATCCTCCTTGTTGAATTTGCTGCGCGCTTTGACGTTGATGACATTAAGACCAGCTTTGAGGCCCACATCTTCACTGAACTCTCCTTTTTCACTGACCAATACTGGCTGATCATTAATGAAAACCAAAGCATCCTTTTCAGCAATGCCTGTCACGTGTGTGGAAGATCCGGTCACTGTTGTGCCATCAGCAGGTTTGATGATGTTTAGGCGTGGTTTGGAAACGAAATTGTTCACCTCCGTGTAGAGATACACGAAGCTGGAAATCACCAACAATAAGATTGAACTGACTATGATTATTTTTGGCGTGATCACGATGCTGGAAAATTTTATTGCCTCTCGCGAACCGTCATCATCCACCACCTTCTTGATATTTTTATGAATCCCCTTTTCCCTTTCAAACTGTTTAATCAGAGCCAATTCATTAAGACCCATAAGAATAGCATAGCTCCTGAGAAATCCTTTCACATAGCAATCAGCTGGGAGTTTCAGATAGCTGCCCTCCTCAAGATATTCCAAATATTTCACCTGAATTTTGGTGCTTTTGGATATTTCTGCCAAACTCAAGCGGCGCTCATCTCTGAGTTTTTTCATCCGCTCGCCCAATGTCAGCGAATCAATTTTTTTAGTGGTGAATCGTACCATGTTTTATAAAATTCTAAAGGCTAAATTTTAAAGTCTAATTCAAATCCAAAGTATAAAGTTAAAAGTTTAAACTTTTTTATTTTAGACTTGTTTTAGTATTTAGACCTTAGACTTTTAACTTTCACGCCTTGCGTGCTACATTTGCCATTTATCCCTTGCTACCTGATCTGTCATTGCGTCTTGATAGGCTGGCTGGTCATCCCGAGAAACCAAAATCTCACGAGGTTTGGCGCCATCTGCTTCACCAATAATACCGCGCTCCTCAAGCATGTCAATCAAACGCGCTGCGCGAGAATAACCGACGCGAAGCCTTCTCTGCAAAAGCGAGGATGAAGCTTTGCCTGATTGAATAACGATCTTTTTGGCCTCGTCATAGAGTGAATCTTCCTGATCGCTTGCTTCAATGGAATCGAAATCAATTCTGTCTGGTGATTGCACGGTTTTCACTTCGCCGTTGCGATTGCCTTCCGGCTTGGACTCAACTGCCACAATTTCATCTTCAAGGTCATCTTCGATTTTTTCAAATTTTTGTTTCTTGATGAAATCAACCACACGCTTCACTTCCTCCTCCGAAACAAACACGCCCTGCACGCGGCGCAGGTCCACCGCTTCAGCCGCTGAAAAAAGCATGTCTCCATTGCCTAACAATTTTTCGGCGCCAGAAGCATCCAAAATTGTGCGCGAATCCATCAAGGATGGAACCCTGAAAGCGATGCGCGTTGGGATGTTGGATTTAATCAAACTGGTGATAACAGTCACTATCGGCTTTTGCGTGCTCAAAATCAAATGGATTCCCACGGCTCGAGCCATTTGCGCCAAACGGATGATGGCACCTTCCACTTCTTTTCCATGTGAAGCCATCAGGTCTGCCAACTCATCGATCACGATGACAATGTATGGAATTTTTTCCACGCACTCCTCAGTGATTTCACCTGTTTCTGTATTGATATTTTTGAACAGCTCGCCGCTCTCAGCTTTCTTATTGAATGAAGAAATATCCTTTGACCCAACTTTCTGCAGAATCTTATAGCGACGCTCCATCTCTCCAATCGCCCATTTTAAGGCGCTCAAAACTTTGCCATTTTCCACAATCACATCAGTGAGTAAATGAGGAATTCCATTGTATGGCGTGAGCTCCACGCGTTTCGGATCAACCAAAATCAATTTCAGATCTTCCGGCGAATTCTGATACAACATTGAAATCAAAATTGTGTTGACGCACACGGACTTTCCAGAACCAGTTGAACCGGCAATCAAAAGATGCGGCATTTTTTTCAGATCTCCGAAGATATAATTTCCACTCACGTCTTTTCCAAGTGCCAACAATAAATTTGATTTTCGATTTTCAAATTCCAACGCTTGCAAAAGTTCAGGCAGCCGAATGGTGGCCGTGGTTTTGTTCGGTACTTCAATTCCAACCAGTGATTTGCCCGGGATTGGAGCTTCGATACGCACTTGGCGCGCTGCCAAGCGCAGTGCTAGGTCGCTACTCAGTGTGGTGATTCTGCTCAATTTCACTCCCACTGCTGGACGGAAACTATATTGCGTCACTGTCGGTCCAGTTTTTATTTCGCCCAATTCAACTTCGATTCCAAAGTTGGCCAAGGTGTCTTGAATGATTTTGGCATTTTTTTTCACGTCGCCTCCCTGAGCTTTTTCAATTGAATTTTCCAACAAATCAACTGACGGAAGTTCCCAATGCATTTCTGCAGTCATGGTCTGCTTGGGACTATCTTTTCCTTTTGGCATCCAAGCAGCAGCTTTTTTCAAAACCTTATCCATGCGACTTTCAGCGTCTTCATCTGCGTTGGGATCTTGCACAAATTCTGTTTTTTTGCTGAGATCTTCTTTTTCAACTTCGAGAATAGGATCACCTAGCGGTTCCAATTCTGCTTCATCTTCTTCCTCCTCGATTTCTGCTTCATCTTCTTCTTGCTCTTCACCAGCCTCTTCAATTTTCTTTTCGAAAAATTTTCCAATCACACTAACCAAAGAAAAATTGAAAGCCACGATCACACCAATCAAGAAAAGTGCCACCAGAATCACGCTGCCACCAACTGTGCCAGTGAGTTTGAGCAGCAAAATTGCAGGAATATAACCCAGGAATCCTCCACCTTCTCCCAATTTAGCCACCTTCAGCATCTTGTCTGCATCATAAGCCAAGATATGAATGAGCCCCAAAATGCTAGCAAAAGCAATCGAAAGCCCAATCAATTTTGAAACATAAAACAATGTCTCTTTGCGAAAAAGCAAGATAACACCAGCAATAACAAGAACCACTGGAGAGACATATTTTCCAACTCCAAACATCCAGCCAGCCAAAGAATTCAAAAATGATCCCAGCATGCCAGCGTCCAAAATTTTTGCATCAGACAGAAATCCCAACACGAAAAGTATCGCCAACGCAAACAAAAATATTGCCACTACTGATCTCTTTGCATCTCCATGTATCACAGGCTTCACCTGCTCTTCCTCCACTTCTTCAACTTGTTTTTTTCGTCTTCCCATATCAGGCAGTAGAAATTCAAATGGGCTTTGCCCAAGAGAAATTTTTCTTAAAAATAAGTATATAAACCTTATCTAATAAACTATTCAGGTCATATCATGCCAATGAAATTTTTGAATTTTCACTGCCTGACATAGCTAAAAAAAGATAAGATTAATACACACTAATTTTAGCACATTATCCTGTTTGTTTCTATATTATGCCCTTTATTCAGTTTTTAATGTGCTTTCCTTATCAACAATAGATTTTCAAGAATAAATTGCTGCACCCTTTCAACCATTGAAACCTCCCTACGGTAGTCCTCCATAATCTTATATTTCTTCGCATGCAAAACTGCCATACTCAAATGCAAGCCCTCCAATTCCATGGCATGCTGGCGCATACGTCGATAAATCGCGTTTCGCTTTAGGTCATATGCCCAAACCACAACCAAACCAACCAGATATAATCCAATCATCATTGCCATGAAATATTCAATTGTGGTTAAGATGTTCATGTATTTTTAGTCACTGGTCACTGAGTCACTGGTCACTTTACAGAAATACTAGTGACTGGTGACTTGATGACTAGTGACTTTAATTTTCAATTCACTAAACAATAATTTCACATCAATCCAAAACAAAGCGAGATCTATAAACTGACAAACTTTACTGGCAAAACTTTTTTAAAGATTCCAGCCACGAAAATCACATCGACTTCTGACAAATAAATCGGGTGATGCGTGTCATTGGTGGAATGAGGGAAAAGTCCGATCACGCCCTTGCCGACATTTTTGTAGCGTTTGATGGTGGCCATTCCGTTGATCACCGCCACCACAATCTTGCCTTCGAAATCATTTTGACCTTCCGCTTTCTCAAAAATCACATAATCCCCATCGCCGATTCCCTCTTTGTTCATCGAGTCTCCAAGCGCTTTGACGGCGAAAAGTTTTTCTGGCTCAGCGCGATGGAAAAGACTGCGCGACAGTTGGAGAAAATCATCCGCACTGTCATCAGCGTAGGCCAGCGCTTCCCCGCATGATGCCAAGCCGTAGAGCGGAATGGAAAAAATGTTTTGCGCGTCGCCGTAGCTGTCATTCTCCACGAGATAAATTTTCTTTTTATCATCGCGAGTGATGAGTTCTTTTTTCTCCAACGACTCAATCACTTGCATCACTGATTTCATGCTTTCATTTGCGCCTTGCGAAACAAGATGTTTGCAAACACGATAGCTGGTCGGTTTTTCACCTTTCTGCATCGTGAGTTCCCGAATCGCATCGAGAATGGTTTTTTGTTTGGACGTCAGTTTGATTTCCATAATTCTACGAATTACAAATTTGTACAAATTTACAAAATTGCAATTTTAAATTAATTGATTATTTGGTTTTAAATCCAATTGCTTCTTTTTTCTCTATTGAAATTTCTTTCTTATTATCTTCGATTAAATTTTTCAATGTATCAAAAACCATTTTAAATCTTTTGTCATATTTCCGCTCCATGTCTTCTATTTTTAATCTCAGCTCCTTATTGCTAATTATCATTTCACGCAGTTTCACGAAAGTCCTGATTATCTGAACGTTAACCTCAATGGCTCTCTTGCTATTCAAAATTCCAGAAAGCATCGCCACCCCTTGCTCAGTAAAAACATATGGTAAATACTTGGAATATTTACCAACCTCTAAGGTTCCAAATTGGAACCTTAGATTTTTTGTTTCTTCCGCATTTAGCTGAAACATAAAATCTGAAGGAAAACGATCAGTATTTCTTTTAACGCCCTGATTTAGAACTTTTGTTGTTACTCCATATAATAGTGCTAGATCTTTGTCCACCATTACCTTTTTGCCTCTAATGAGAAATATTCTGTTCTCAATCGACTCTTGAGGTATTAATGATCGTTCTTTTTTCATTTTGTTTTTCTTTTCTAAGGTCACAAATTGTGACCTTAGAAATTTTATTTTTTATTATTTTTTATTTTCAATCTCGAGGTCACAGTTTGTGACTTCAAAATTTTCAGATTTATTTTCAAATTTGCACGAACTTTTTTCTCAATAATGTTATTCTAACACTGATACTTTATCACTGCAAGAGACCACTGTGGATAACCGCCAATTTTGGCTAAGATAAAAGAATTTTTACAACAAAAAACGCCCCACTTCCGCCGGCTGGCGGAGTGAGACGTTTGATGTTTTCCATACCGCTAGAGAAAGCTAGCGAACTTTGAATTTTGTATTTCCTACAACCTAATTCCTAAGTCCTAATACCTGCTTTCAAACGAAGTGAGCGAAAAGAAAATAAATTTTCTTTTCCGAACGAGAGCAGAAATCAAAGGCGAAGCCTTTATTTTCGGTATCCAGTTCCAGCAGGAATCAGACGTCCAATAATAACATTTTCTTTGAGTCCTCGCAGGCGATCATCTTTTCCTGTTACTGCGGCATTGATCAGAACGCGAGCAGTTTCTTGGAAGGATGCAGCTGACAAGAATGATTCAGTTGAAAGAGCAACTTTGGTGATACCCATGATGAGTTGTTCACCGGTTGCGATTTCCTCTTTGGCTTTCAAAGCATCATTATTGGATTCTTCAAATTGATCTTTTTCAACGATGTCTCCAGGCAGCAGATCAGTGTCTCCAGCAGTCACAACTTTCACACGAGAAAGCATTTGGCGAATGATAACTTCCACATGCTTGTCGTTGATTCCCTCACCTTGCGCTGCATAAATTTCCTGAATTTCACCGATGACATAACGTTGGATTGCTTCTTGTCCCATTGTTTCGTACAGCTTCTTGAGATCGATATGACCTTCGTTGAATGCTGTTCCCTTTCCAATGAGTTGTCCTTTGGAAACAATTAGAGTTGATTCACTTGGAACTTGATATTCAGTAACTTCTCCGTCAGTGCCTTCGATTTTGATTGTAACTGTCTTTTTGCTTTCGCTGACAATTTCAATAATCTTTCCATCAACTTCAGAGATCATTGCTTCTCCCTTCGGTGGACGACATTCGAAGATTTCCTCAACACGTGGAAGTCCTTGAGTAATATCTGAGCCTCCTACCACACCTCCAGTATGGAAGGTACGCATGGTAAGCTGTGTTCCAGGTTCACCAATAGCTTGCGCAGCCACGATTCCAACTGCTTGACCGATCGCCACCAAATTGGAGCGTCCAAGATCGATTCCATAGCAGTGCTGACAAATTCCTCGTTTGCTTTTGCAAGTAACCACGCTGCGGATTCTGACTTTTTCAACCTTAGCGGTTTCAGCAGCGATTCCGTCTTCCTTGGTGGCCAATGTGCCTTTCTTGATGATAACTTTTTTCGTGGTTGGGTCAATCACATCTTCAGCGATAAAGCGTCCTTCCACTCGCACTGCAAAGCTTTGTCCAATACGTTCAGAATCAGTTCTGAAAATATCTGCTCCTTGGGTGTCTCCACAATCTTCTTCGCGCACGATGATGTCTTGTGAAACGTCAACAAGTCTTCGAGTCAAATATCCAGCAGTTGCAGTTCGAAGAGCAGTATCAGCCATACCTTTTCGAGCTCCATGAGTTGAAATGAAATATTCCAAAACATTGAAACCTTCTTTAAAGGAGCTTTTTACCGGCAATTCAATCGTTTCTCCAGTCGGTCCAGCCACGAGTCCTTTCATACCCATCATCTGCACCACTACTGATTCAGATCCTCGAGCTTTTGAATGAACCATTGTGTATACTGATCCTTCTTTATCAAGTGAAGCTTTCACAGCGTCAGCGATAACATTCTTGGTGCGGTTCCAGATTTCAATAACGCGGTTCTTTCTTTCTTCTTCAGTCAAAAGTCCCATTGCGTATTGACCATTGATAGTGATAACTTCAGCTTCAGCTTTGATCATCGCTTCTTTTTTCACTGGTGATTGTTTGAGGTCATCCATTCCCCAAGAAATACCTGAGCGAGATGCCATTTTGAATCCAAGAGATTTGATGCGATCAATGAAGGCTGCAGTTTCTTCTTGTCCTCTCATGCGCAGCATTTTCGCTACCAATTGTTTGATTTCTTTTTGAGTCAATTCTTCATTCACGAAGCGAAGTTCCTGCGGCAAAATATCATTCAGCATGATTCTTCCAGCCGAAGTTTCCAAAATTTCACCATTGATGTCAACTTTGATTTTTGCATTAACTGCAATGAATCCCATTTGATATGCAAGAATTGCTTCTTCATCAGTTGCGAAAATTTTTCCTTCACCCTTCACGCCAGCTTTGATGTGAGTAATGAAATATATTCCAAGCACGATATCTTTTGAAGGCACTGCAATCGGTTCCCCAGAAGCAGGTTTCAGCAAGTTCTTGGATGAAAGCATGATGTTGGCGCTTTCTTCGCGAGCTTGGTCAGTCAGTGGAACATGCACAGCCATTTGGTCTCCATCGAAGTCAGCATTAAACGCTGCACAAACCATCGGATGAACTTGAATAGCTTTTCCTTCGATTAGCACAGGTTGGAATGCTTGAATAGACAAACGATGCAAAGTCGGTGCACGATTCAAAAGCACATAGTGATGCTCAATGATTTCATCCAAAATTTCATACGCTTCTTCCGCTTCAGCGTCAACCATTCTTCCAGCAGTTCGCACGTTGTGTGCAAATTCCTTTTCAATCAATTTGTTGATGATAAATGGTTTGAAAAGTTCCAAAGCCATTTTCTTCGGCAGACCAGCTTGATGAAGTTTCAACTGCGGTCCAACCACAATCACAGATCGTCCAGAATAATCCACGCGCTTTCCCAAAAGGTTTTGACGGAAACGTCCTTGCTTTCCTTTCAGCGCATCAGCCAATGAGCGAAGAGGTCTTCGCTGTCCAGTTGAAGCAGCCACGGATGACTGTCCTTTGCGAGCAGAGTTGTCAAAAAGTGCATCCACAGCTTCCTGCAGCATACGTTTTTCATTGCGGGTAATAACTTCAGGAGCTCCAAGATCAATCAATTTTTTCAAACGATTGTTCCTGTTGATGATTCGACGATAAAGATCGTTCAAATCTGAAGTTGCAAAGCGTCCTCCGTCCAAAGCAACCATCGGTCGCAAATCTGGTGGAATAACTGGAATTGCTGTTGGAAGCATCCATTCAAGTTTAAGACCAGCTTTTTTGAAGCCTTGAAACAGTTTCATGCGCTTGAAAAGTTTCTTTTTGTCAGCAGTATCTTCATTTTCCAGTTCCTTTTTCACATACTTAATCATCTTTTCGATGTCCATGGATTCAAGCACGTCGCGAATTGCTTCAGCTCCGATTCCAGCAGAGAAAACCTGACCGTAACGAGATGAAAGGTTGAAGTATTCCAATTCTGAAAGAATTTGCATCGGCTTCAGGTTCTTCAAATCATCCTTCACACCTTTGTATTGTTCGCGAAGTTCATCCAACATTGCTTCCGCTCCGCGTTCGTTGTCAGTCTTCCCGCCTTTGATTTCTTTTTGCTTGGATTTGTATTCTTGTTCCAACTGTTCAACCACTCGGTCGCGAACTTCTTCGTTCACTTCCTTAATAATGTAAGCTGAAAAATAGATAACTTTTTCCAAGTCTTGGACGCCTAGTCCCAAAGCTGAGCCAATTTTTGAAGGCACACCTCGCAGAAACCAAATATGAGAAACAGGCACGGCCAATTTGATGTGTCCCATGCGTTCGCGACGAACGATTGAGCGAGTCACTTCAACTCCGCACTTGTCACAAACAATCCCCTTATATCGGATTCGTTTGTATTTTCCACAGTAACATTCCCAATCCTTGGAAGGTCCAAAGATTTTTTCACAAAAAAGACCGTCTTTTTCATATCGCTGGGTGCGATAATTGATTGTTTCAGGTTTCGTAATTTCACCGTGAGACCAATTCATAATGCTGTCCGGAGATGCCAATCGAAGTCGGACGCTATTGAAATCGCTCACTTTAGTAATATTATCCATATTGTTTTTAGATTGTATTATTCGTATATTGGAGTGTTTATTCGCATATTAGAGTCGCTTTTTCTATTTTAGACAATGGCGACTCCAATGACTCGAATTTTTCACTCTAATGACTCGAATGAATAATTACTTAAGTAAATTAAATTTGATCAACGTCCTCTTCTGGCTTATCATATCCACCGATTTCATCATCATGATCATCTTCCTTCAGCTTTGAATCAACAAGTTCAACATCCAAGCACAAACCTTTGAGCTCATTTACGAGCACATGGAATGAAGCTGGAATATTTGGACTCTTAATCTTTTCACCTTTGATGATTGATTCGTAGGCCTTTGATCTTCCGAGTACGTCATCTGATTTAATTGTGAGCATTTCTTGCAATGTGTACGCTGCTCCATATCCTTCCAGAGCCCATACTTCCATTTCTCCGAAACGTTGTCCTCCAAATTGAGCTTTTCCTCCCAACGGTTGTTGAGTGATAAGTGAGTATGGTCCGATGGATCGCATGTGCAACTTGTCTTCAACCAAATGGTTCAGTTTCATGATGTACATAACACCCACAGTGGTCTCATTATCAAAGCTTTCTCCGGTCTTTCCATCAATCAAGCGAATCTTTCCACTTTCTGGAAGTCCAGCAGCGCGAAGTTCTCCTTTGATGTCTTCTTCAGTGATTCCATCCAGTGCAGGAGTGGCTGCTTTGTATCCCAATTTCATTGCTGCCCATCCAAGATGAGTCTCCAAGATCTGTCCGATATTCATACGAGAGATAACTCCCAATGGATTTAGGATTACATCAATTGGAGTTCCATCTGGAAGATATGGCATGTCTTCAACAGGAGCGATACGTGAGATCACACCTTTGTTTCCATGACGGCCTGCAAGTTTGTCTCCAACAGAAACTTTTCGCAATTGTGCTACTGAAACTTGAATTTGTTTGATAACACCGGTTGAAAGCTTGTCACCTTGTTCTCGTGAAAGAATTTTAATGTCCACAACTTTTCCATGTTCTCCATGAGGAAGATACAATGATGAATCCTTCACATCTTTGGATTTTTCACCAAAGATAGCTCGAAGCAATCTTTCTTCTGGAGTCAAATCTCCTTCACCTTTCGGTGTAATTTTTCCACAAAGAATATCTCCTGAAGAAACTTCTGCTCCAATACGGATGATTCCAGTTTCATCAAGGTTTTTCAGTCTTTCTTCACCGATATTTGGAATATCTCGAGTCACAACTTCCGGCCCAAGCTTTGTGTCGCGAACATCAATTGAGAAATCCTCAATATGAATCGAACTATACCAATCTTCTTTCAACAATCTTTCTGAAAGGATGATGGCATCTTCAAAGTTGTAACCATCCCATGGAATAAAGGCCACCAATGGATTTTGTCCAAGAGCCAATTCTCCATTTTCAGTTGCAGCTCCATCAGCCAACAACTCACCTTTCTTCACCATTTGTCCTTTTTCCACACGTGGAAGTTGACTCATAGAAGTGAAGGCGTTGGATTTTTGGAAACTCTGCAGAACATATTCTCGTTTGAAATTGTCTTTCTTAGCTCCAATCGGTGCAGTCTCTTTCACAGTAATGTGCGCTCCATCCACTTCCACCACTTCTCCATCATTCATTGCCAGCACAACTTGTCCGGAATCAGCAGCAGCTTTGTCTTCGATACCAGTACCCACAAATGGTGCTTGCGGCACGATACAAGGCACAGCCTGTCGTTGCATGTTTGAACCCATCAAAGCTCGGTTAGCATCATCATGTTCCAAAAATGGAATAAGTGAGGTTGCAACTGAGATACATTGCTTGGCTGAAACATCCATGTAATCCAGTTTGTCAGTTTCAATCATTTCAGGATGTCCTTTCACGCGAGCTTCCACGGAGACGTCCACAATGTTGCGGTGCTCATCAGTGTTCACACGAGCGTGAGTAATAATGCAGCGATCTTCAACTGTAGCATTCACATATTCAATATCATCTGAAATATATGGTTTGATTTGAATTGTCTTCGCTGAAGTTTTGGCAATTTTTTTGGCCAATTCTTCAGAAATCAATTCTTCAACTTTTCCGCCAGCCACGTCTTCATTCAACACGCGATTGGTCAAAGCTGCCACAGTGTTATCTGCAACTTTATGAAGCTTGATGTATGGTGTTTCCAAGAATCCGAAATCATTAATGCGAGCATATGAAGCCATATGACCCACCAAACCGATGTTTGGACCTTCAGGAGTTTCAATCGGACAAATACGTCCATAATGTGAATGATGCACATCTCGAACCTCAAAGCCTGCTCGTTCGCGGGTCAGACCTCCTGGTCCCATCGCTGACAAACGTCTTTTGTGTTCAAGTTCAGCCAAAGGATTCACTTGATCCATGAATTGTGAAAGTTGTGAACTTGAGAAAAATTCTTTGATTGCAGCAGCCACCGGACGAGAGTTGATCAATTGTCCTGGGACAACTGTTTCAATGTCGCAAGTACTCATACGATCTTTGATGTTGCGAGCCATTCTTGCCATACCGATGCGAAGTTTGTTTTGCACCAATTCGCCGACTCCCCTCACACGTCTGTTTCCAAGATGGTCGATATCATCAGCAATTGCATGTGGGTCATTGTTGAGGCGAATAATTTCATTGATAATCAAAAGCAAATCAGAAACCAACAAAATTCGGTTTTCTTCTTTGTCTTCAAGTTCAATATTTAAACGTTGATTCAAGCGATAACGTCCAACTGAGCCGAAATCATATTTTTCAAAGTTGAAAAACATTCCGTTGACCAATTGCTTGGCATTTTCAGCTGTAGCCAAATCACCTGGTCTGATTCTTTTGTAAATTTCCTTATATCCTTCAGCCTGACTTTTGGTAATGTCTTTTGCAAGTGATTCCTCAATGAATTTCACTTCTCCATTATCAAAACCATCAAAAGCTTTCAAAATTTCTTCATTTTTTTCCATGCCAAAAGCACGTAGCAATGCAGTAACTGGGATCTTTCGTTTGCGATCAATTCGCACATTCAGCACGCCGGACAAATCAGTATCTATTTCCAACCATGCTCCACGATTCGGAATCAATTTTGCTCCAAACAATTTCTTGCCTTTTGAATATTCCATGGTGAAGAATACTCCAGAAGAACGGATTAGCTGTGAAACAACCACGCGCTCCACACCATTGATGATGAAAGTTCCACGCGGTGTCATTACTGGGAAATCCCCAAGATAAATTTCTTGCTCCTTAATTTCGCCGGTTTTCTTGATCGTTAAACGCGCCTTCGCTCGAAGAGGCGCTTCATAAGAAACATTTTTATTCTTGGCAACAAGTTCAGTAGTCTTAGGTTCGTCCAGATAATAGTCAGTCATGGAAAGCTCCAGGTCTTTTCCAGTAAAATCATTGATCGGGTTGACTTCATCGAACAATTCGCGAAGACCTCGATCTAGAAACCATTGATACGCATCGATCTGCGCTTCAATAAGATTTGGCAGTGATACCATCAACTGCTTCTTGAAAAACTTCCTCTTAGACAAAGATGAGGTTGAGGCATAAGTCTCTTTCACCTTCAAGGCTTTCTTCTCTTTTACCATAAAAACAACTCTCACTAGTTCTTATCGACATTGCAAACGAAGTTGCAAATAGAAAAGCTCGGTAGCGAGTTTTTGGTTAAGACTATTTAATTAAATTGTGTGTTTTTTAGTCATTTATCCTTTGACAAAAAGCGCCATTTTAAAGCATTTTACTGCTTAAATTTGACAAAAAAGTTGTGCACTGTTTTCACCCAAAAACAATGCAAAAAATAGAAGTTCTTTCCTAAAGCTAGAATGTACAAGTAAGTTAACACATATCTTAAAAGGTGTCAAGAGAGCCAAAAGGACAAAGAATTAATCTTCGTCCTTGAGCAAATTAAGCTAAATTTCGCCTATTTCTTCTTTTTATTTACTTTTTTGTCTGAGTTAGAGAGCCAAAGTGCGGCTGCGCCAGCCAGAGCGGCGCCGATGCCGGCAGAAATTGCTGCAGCCTTGCCTGGATTTTTTTTGATATAAGCTTCAGCTTTTTTTGCAGTCACTTCCATTTGCTTTTTCACTTTCTCATATTCCTTAATCGCTCTTGCTTCCAGATTCTTTGCATCCGCTGGAGAAATGTTCATGTCCTTTTTCAATTGGTTATAACCACTTTTAGCAATAGCTTTAAGTTCTGAGCCTTTTGCTTGAGCAACTTTCAAATTCTTTTTCACAATAGCGTTACCTTTTTTTTGTACGCTTTTCAGCTCCTTTTTTACAACTTTTTTTACTTGTTTTGTGTTCATATTTTTTGTTATTTAAAATTATTTATTAATAAAATCTATTTCCTACTAAGTAAGTAACCAATAAAAATTACAACAATCCCGACTGTGCCTGAGCCGAAACCCGGAAAATCTTTTCCAAACAAACTACCTGCATAATCAGCAAGTCCACTTAAAAAATATGTCGCTCCAAGGAGCATCAAGATTGAACCGATAGTTCGACGCTTCATTTGTTTTGTCCAGGCATGAACACGGTTCGTTACATTTTCACTTAATTGCTCCAGCATGTTTCCCACAAACCCTTGGACTAAATTTTTCCATTCTCCATGATTGGCAGATTTTTTGTTTTGTTTTGTTTTTGTCTCCATTTTTTTGCGTTTTAAAAAGAAAAAAGACGCGGCTTTGACACCCGTCCTTTTATTACTCTATAAGTATAGCACAAATTTCAGCGCCAGTCAAATGGGCAGGTGGCAGGAATTAGGAGTTAGGAATTAGACCCTGGATGCATGTGCAGGGATGGTGTTATTGAATTTCCTAATTCCTACAACCTAAATCCTAACTCCTATTTTCCAAGCCGCTGCCACGGTTCGCACGATTCGAGCACTGGTCACTCCGGAATTTTTGGTGATTTTGGTGGTTATTTTTTCCACCTCTTCCTTTTTAACTTTGGCTTGCCTAAGCAGTGCATCAATGTTGGGCAAAAGTTTTTCACTTAAAGTATACTCATCATTCCAAGCCAATTCGCCGACAGTTTTTCTGCCGTCTTTTAGTGTCAACTTTATGTCATTAACATCCAACGAAATTTGTAGAATCATAAATTTTATACTCAAAATTTTATATTTAGAAAGGTTGCAAAAGAATGAAATTTTTCGAAAAAATATTCTTACCGCTCCTTAATTTCTAATAAAAATTTTCCCTCACTCGACACAATCAATGGAAAATTTTAAAAAAATTAAAGGCTTGCTCGGTCAAAATATAT
>Ga0172380_10000577_pt1 | contig 69362 bp, 82 predicted proteins | sample Leawe162metaG_FD_119747 | JGI IMG/M metagenome (GOLD analysis project Ga0172380, IMG submission 119747) | Leachate microbial communities from a municipal landfill in Southern Ontario, Canada - Leachate well 162 metaG | ecosystem: Engineered > Solid waste > Landfill > Unclassified | place... | reverse complement strand
GTAAAAGTTGTTGGACGTCGTCGAGCTAAAAACGCTATTTATACATTATTCGTTAACCAAACCAATTCTATGCAAGGTACTATCAAAACTCTTACCGACAAAGGATTTGGATTCATTGGAGCAGAAGGAATGGAGAAAGACGTCTTTTTCCACAGCAACTCTCTCGTAGGCGTGTCTTTTGACGAGCTTCGCGAGGGCGAAACTGTTACCTTCGAAACCCAGGAATCCGAAAAGGGCCTCAACGCTGTCAACGTACAGCGCGCTGCCTAATTCTCCTTCGTTAGACAAAAGCCGCCCCTAGGGGCGGCTTTTGGTTTTAAAAATCTTGCCAATAGCCCTTATTAGAGTTAGATTCAATGCAGAACTGCGGAAGGGAGGATTCTGTATGCTACGAGGAAAAGGTGTTCTGACCCACTGCCCCGAAGATGGATGCGGCGCGATACTCATTTCCACGAAAGGCGCCGATTTCCCTGGCGCTGACCGCGGCGGCCTCTGCCCCAAGGGACATGGCCACAAGGCTGGGAAGGGCCACTAGCGAGCCGTCCACCAACGACAAGAAGTCGTTTTCGGACGGCTTTTTGTTTTGGCACACCTTCTTCTTGCGGCCATATTGCTTCGTCTTTTAATGGGCGCTATTCTTTAGGTAGCAAGTTTCAAAATGTACTTTCTATAGAGGGTAGGAACACGAATGAATAGCTTAGTGGGAACGCTGCTGCGCGAATGCCAGCTCGTCTTGCTGGACTGGAGCGGGGTAATCAGCGATGACCGGCTTCCGGTCTACGAAGCCAACATGCGGATGCTGGATGTCCGCAGCATTGCCCGCATCTCGTTCGAAGAGTGGCTACCGACCACCAATATTGGACTGCGGGAAGCACTAGCCGAACAAGGAATCGAAGAGGAGCCTGGCGCGCTCTTCCTTGAGTACACATCACTCCTTGCGCGCCTGAAGTCTCAAGGCCTTCATCCAATCGTCTATCCGGATGCTGTGGCGTTCGTACGTTCCTTGAACAGACTAGCAGTACCCACCGCAGTCATCAGCAGTCATCCGCAAGGACATCTGCGTCAGGAGGCGCACCAGTACGAAATCGCGCGGCACGTTTCGCAATTCGTAGGGAGCGTCACCAACAAAGCGGCTTCCATAACGGAGGTCGTTCAGACCTCCTCTGTGGCGCCGAACAGAGTTGTGTACGTGGGTGACACCGTATTTGACATCCGGGCCGCGCGAACTTCCGGCGTTCTCGCCGTGGGCATCACCACAGGCTACCACACGCGAGAGCGGCTTGTTGCCGAAGAACCAGATTTAGTTGTGGATTCTCTCACTGAACTCCTTGAATCGTTTTAGTAGCCACCCACGGTGACAAAAGGTCATCCACGGGTGGCTTTTTGTTTGCTATCCCTCCATCAAAATCCAACGAAGGGTTTTTGTGCTGTAGTACAGGGCCACGAAAAATCCAATTGCTAACACCTGGCTCGCAAAGAACAGGAATGCCGGTGTACCAGCATTCAAAAATGTTACTGCTTGATATTCAAAGAGTATCGTCCCGATGAGGGACACTCCCGTATTAATAACGATGATTAGCAGCCTCCAGGGACTCATAAACCCTGCTAATAACCCCAGAGCAATAACCGAAGCAATGGTAATGGGAAGCGGCATCGGCACGAACGAAGCTGAAAATGGAAGAGCCGCAAGCATAACAAGCCCCGCAAAAACAAAGATGCCCCGCACAATATCCCCATAGTAGTGGGGCGGGGGCAACTTGTCTCCCTGCGGCATTTCTGTATTTACATCATTGCCGAGCATATACATAGTATATCACTCCCTATTAGGAATAATATTGCAATACTAGTACAACCACCAAAATAGGTTATCCCGAAAGAAACCCCATGTTTGGTCTTGGTATCCGAAGTGCATAACGTACTCCTGCACCAGCTTGGGAATACCAACGAGCAGCAGGATGGTGATGGTGCTCTTTTTTGTCAGCACAAAACCGGGATGCACTTTTTGAAGAACAAGCCAGGCGATGAAAAAGTTTTCAAAAATGCTAGGGGCAAAAAACATAAGCGGACGGAAAGCTTCTCCGGCGACCAGGGCAATAACCTCGAATAGGACCACGCCTGCAAAACGCCAGGCGAATAGGCTAACTGCAATGGTGCGCGCCAGCGCATCCTCCCAGCTCCACGCTACCCAGGCCGCAAATGCCAAGTAGTAGGTATCTAAAAACTTATCGAGTAGATGGTAATCTTCCCAACGTATGGGTCCTGGTCCTCCCATTTTCTCAAACACCATAATATCAGCCGCATCGGCAATGATAGAAACAAAAACACCGGCCAATGGCCAGCGTAAAATAGTGAACGGCACAAGTAGGCGAACAAGGACCACCGCGCTAAAAATAAGTAGTTCGGGACTCATAGCCCCTATGATACACCCTAATTACCTCCCCGCTTAAGTAAAATTGGAGATGCTTGCATTTGGTTGCGGTTTTGCCCTGCCTCTTCTTTACCTTGAATGCGCGTATCCGAGGCGATAAGAAAGGAACTGATTCCTAAAAACGTCGCAATAGATAAAACCACGATACCATAGCGTACCGCTCCCCAATTCGTGTTGAGTAATGATGTATTCCAAGGTCGAAACATACAAAAATCTCTATTAACGTATACCTATTATACACTAATAACCACGTATTGGCAAGGTGGCAACAAACAGAACAATACGCCATACTATCTCCATGAATACCACACGAATAAACCCTTTTATTGTATCCGCGAGCGTGCTCGTAGCATTCGCTTTAGGCGCATACCTCTACTTTAATACAGACGTATTTGATCGTTTTCGCGCTACTCCAGAAGATAATTCTTCCGGAGCTCGCACCGAGCGCATCCTAAACGAACAGCGCAAACACGTGATAGATGAAGAAGGGTACTTCTCAGTCCTTATGCCACAATCGTGGGAAGTCACCATGCATGGACCAAACGGTGATACAAAGAGTGGGGTAACCGCAACCACTTCTGATTTTGTCGCCGGTGAAGGCACCGGAGTGAAGACGGGTGCAATCGTAGAAATAACCTCTCGCTCCTCTGCCTCTGGAGAGGCTCCTTCCGGTGTGGTTATTGAAGAGTTTACCGCTCGTCTTGGTGGTGAGCCTGCCCCTTTACGGGTGTATCGCGCGCCCGATACGAGCACGTACATCCTATTCGTAACAAAACAACAGGGCGGCATCTACTACGACATGACAATGCGCTACAATGCCGGCGCCTACCCTGAAGGAGAAAATATATTCAACACACTCCTTCAGTCCATGGCCCTGACTCCGAAAACCTCTTAGGTTTTAGTATATGTACAACCCTAGCGCGCAGGAACTCCAATGGTTGCGCGATGAAAAGTATGGAGGCATCCAAAACGATGCTTTCTACAAAGATGTTGCGCGCCTAAAAAAAGGCGAGCCCCTTGAGTACGTTATTGGCAACGCGCCGTTTTTGAATTGCATGATAGATCTTTCGTTCCGCCCGCTCATTCCCCGTGCCGAAACAGAATACTGGGTGGGAGCGGCACTCAAAGAAATACCCGCAGACCGCCCCCTCCGGGTTCTCGATATTTTTTCTGGCTCGGGGTGTATCGGTATTGCCATCGCGAAGGACCGACCGCTCGCTACCGTTGACATGGCCGACCTGGATGAAAACTCCCTCAAACAAATACGAAAAAACATCGCTGAAAATGGAGTTTCTTCTCACGCTAAAGTATTCAAAAGTGATGTGTTCGGCAGTGTAAAAGGAGTCTACGACTTTATTTTTGCCAACCCCCCATACATCGCGCCTGACGCGACAGACGTGCAGGCAACAGTCAAAGATTGGGAGCCTCACATCGCGCTGTATGCCAACGAAAAGGGACTGGCGCTCATTAACGAAACAATTGCCCGTGGCCACGAACACCTCGTCCCTGGAGGCATACTTTATATTGAACATGACCCCCGCCAAACCAAAGCGATTAAACTAACCGCTAAACAATTCCCCTATTCCCACGCAACTACACTCAAAGACCAGTACGGGCGGTTGCGGGTAACAAAATTTACCAAAGAAACATAGATGCCTTGAATGCTTCTTGTGTAGGTTGACTAAAGGCAAGTGGAAACCGGCAAGAAGCATTCCAGGCATCTCGCCAGAATACTAAAAACCGCCTTTCGGCGGTTTTTAGTATTAGTATCCCTGTAGCTTCTTGCTCTTGTCGTGCTTGCGAATTTTCTCCAACGCCTTGGCTTCAATCTGGCGGATGCGTTCGCGGGTAACACCAAACTCCTTTCCGACTTCTTCCAGTGTATGGGTAACCCCATCCTTCAATCCGAATCGGAGCGCTAGAATCTTCTGCTCGCGGGGGGATAAATCGCCAAGCAATTCGTGCAGGTTCTCTTTTAGAAGAGTCTGACCCGCGCGCACCGTGGGCGACACCTCCTTTTCATCCTTCACAAATTCTCCAAGAACACTCGCCTCGTCATCATCTTCTCCTACGGGCGCTTCCAAAGAAACAATATCCTGGGAGATTTTCTGGATGTGGCGTATCTTCTCAACCGGAATACTCATTTCAGCCGCAATATCTTCTGGCAACGGCTCGCGGCCTAAGTCCTGCACCAGCTTGCGCTTTATCTGCATGTACTTGGAAATGGTTTCAACCATGTGCACTGGAATACGAATGGTACGAGCCTGGTCGGCAAGCGCGCGTGTTACCGCCTGGCGAATCCACCACGTGGCATAGGTAGAAAACTTGTAGCCCTTTTTGTAGTCAAACTTTTCTACCGCTTTAAACAAACCAATATTACCCTCCTGAATAAGATCCAACAGGGTAAGGTTGGGGCTTCGCCCCACATACTTTTTGGCAATACTCACTACGAGGCGCAAGTTAGCGAGCGCCAATTTTTTACGCGCTTCTTCGTCGCCCAACTCAATACGCTTTGCTAAATCTTTTTCTTCATCGGCGGTCAAAAATGGCACGCGGCCAATCTCGCGCAGGTACGCCTGTACCGAATCAAATGAGAGGCTGCTTAATTCCGTTTCCTTCTCCGCCTCCTGTTTCTGTTCTGCCGTACGGGGACGCAAAAGGTCCGTTGTCTCCTGTATTTTAATATTGTGGTTGCCGAGCTCCTCGTATAAACGCTCCAGACTCGTGATATCCCGTTCAATTTCGGGAATTAAGTGGAGCATCTCGTTGTAGGTTACAAAACCGCGCGACTCACCCCGCTCAAGAAGCGTGGTAACGCCATGCTGCCACGATTTCTTAAATTGAAAATCGCGATACTCTTCCGCTTTCAAGGGCTTGCGGCGCGATGCCTTCTTCGGAGCGGCGGCGGCGCGAGCGCGAGAATCGCGGGCGGTTCGCTTCGCCGAAGAGGCACGTCGGCTTGCTTCGGTGCTTTTTTCGCGTATTTTTTTTACGGCAGGCTTTTTCGCTGCCACCTTTTTCGCTACTGGACGTGGAGTCGCCGCCTTCTTAGTGTTAGCCTTTTTGTTGCGCGCCAAAAGCACCTGTCCAGAACGTCGTACGGGACGGATCTGCACCGGACGCTTCAAAGAAGCCTTTACCGCCTTTTTGGCAGTCGGCGCTGTCTTCTTGGCGCTCTTCTGCCCTACGCGGGTAGAAGAGGCTTTTTTTACGGTAGGAGCTTTACGAGGAGAGGTCTTTGGCATAAAAATGGTGCTTTCGTGCAACGCAGTATCCTACCGCAAAAAGGCTCAAAGGGAAAGCGCCTGCGGTTAACTCGCAGAAAAGGCGCTAGTCGGAAAGCTCCTTTAAGCGCTGGGATATTGTTTGCACTTTCTGCAACAGCTCTTCGCTGTTGTCATCAGTAGTTGACTCAGACAACTGCCGCTCAAGGCCTTGTAGTTGCCGTTCGAGCACTATTTTCTCGTATAAAACGAGAATGGGCATAAGGGTACGAGCGGAAAATTCGGTTTGACCCATTACTTCCGCTTCCAGCAGCACCTCACCAAGACGCATTTTATGGTCTTCATCAAGGCGTTCTAAGACGCTCGCTTCAGAGTATGTAGTTGTACTATCAAGTATATCAAACTTTTGTAGGAATTGCACCATAGCATCATCCTCTGGCAAGCTAGACAAACTTTCCTTTGTCGTTTGCAACAGGGTTGGTTGCTTGGCAATATGGGCAATAATCGCCTCTTGGAGCATCTGCACACGCCCAACACCTGGACGTTCCAATAATGGTTGCTTCACCTCTCTTGGGGCATTCTGTGCGGTCTGGGCGGCAGCCTTGCGTACCTCCTCCCATACATCCTCCTCCTGTACCCGTAACCTATGCGCCAATTCCTGCACCCAGTGAGATTGCTCGATACGGCTGGCGATACTTGCCAAAACCGGCGCCAGAAAAGCGCCTATCTCTCGCTTCCCATCAGCGTTGCTGGGGTCATACTTCGCCAGAGCGCTATCTAAGTAAAACTGGGGTACTGATTTTGCGTGCGCCAAAGAATCTTCCCAGTTCTGGGGATTGTCTAGAATAACATCCGCCGGGTCTTTGCCTCCTTCCGGTGTTGCTACCTTCACCGCAAAACCAAGTGCCTGCGCCCGTTCAATACCGCGGCGTGTGGCAGAATCCCCCGCCACATCCATATCAAAAGCAGTTGTTACATTTTTTGTAAAACGCCCAATCAGGTGTAACTGCTCATCGGTTAACGCGGTGCCGGAAGCGGCCACCACATTCTCATACCCGGCTTGGTGCGCCAGAATTACGTCCGTATACCCTTCCACTACAATACAGCCGTCTTTGCCGCGTATTGCAGTTTTTGCTTTATCGAAGCCATAGAGCGTACGGCTCTTGTCGTAGAAAGCGGTCTGGGGCGTGTTGATATACTTTGCTAAATCCGTAGGCAATTCGCGCCCCATTTTCTTCGCCAACTCATCAGTGGGCTTTCGTCCACCAAATCCAACAACGACCCCCTGGGCGTTGTGAATCGGAAACATCACGCGGCCGCGGAACCGGTTAAAGTAGCTGCCATCACGGTCGCTCCGAAACAAAATACCCGCGCGTACCGCGTCCTCAGGCGAATAGCTTCGACCCTTCAATAATTGCACGAGTTGTTCACTGCGCAAGGGTGCGTACCCAATCTGGAACGCTTTTATCGTTTCATCTTTGATGCCCCTGCTGTTGAGATACTCCCGCACGAGCTGCCCGTTCTTTGAACCCATCTGCACCTGGAAGTATTTTGCCGTCAACTCAAGCACTTCTTGGGTGCGGTTGCGCTCCGTGCGCACGGTTGGGTCTTCTTTTTTTAGCTGTACCCCTGCCTTCTGCGCCAACTCTTTCAGTGCGTCATAAAACTCAACCCCTTCCATTTCCTGCACGAATGAAAAAATATCCCCGCCCACACCGCAGCCAAAACACTTAAACGTTTGGCGGGTAGGAGAAACGAAAAAAGACGGCGTATGTTCATTGTGGAATGGACACCGCGCCTTCAGGTTAATACCGGCTTTTTCCAGCTTTACGTACCCACCGATAATATCCTGGATGTTTAGCCGCTCTTTTATTTCTTGGACTTGGTCACCGGGCATAGAGAAGCTCAATAGTGTCCCTATTGTACGCTATGGGGTATGGAAATTCCACTGGTTGCGGATGGCGCTCTGCTTAGGTATGATAAGAGCGGAGGCCCTTCGGGGCAGAAAGGAGACACGATGTTAAGCCGTGAGCACCAGTGGACTCTAGAAGTCCAGCACTCCATTAACGCTCTGGCGAGAATCGTTTCTTCGGAAGCTGTTCTGTGGACGCTCCACGCCAAAATGAAAGAGGCACTAGAACTCGCCTCTTTCTCTGACTTCGTCGACCTAGAAGGACACATCCCCGCGGTTCCAATAGTACCGCGGGAGCTCCTCGTCGCTAAAGTACAGAGATTTTTCGAGGTCAACGAGGTTGAAGACTCTCTCGATCGACCTCGTGGAGAGCCCTACTTTCTCATTGACACAGAGGTTGGACGGGAAACCGCAGACATGTCGCCCGGCGAAGCATGGATGGCCTTCGCGAGCATTGGACGCTCTCCGCTAACCTTTACTGAAGCGTTCAACCTCCGGGAGACCCAGCACATTTTAGGGGTCAATCAACTCCTTGCACTCGGGTCTTTCAAGGCCTCCGCCTTAAGTGGCGACATTGCCATCCTAACAAGGGAGGCACGGGATCGATTGAACGCAGACCTTCCGGTCCAGTACAGGGCGGGCGTTCCCTCCTTCGCCGCAATCATCTAGCTCTTTACCCCACGGGGGTGGACCAATGGTCCACCCCCGTTCGCTTTTTATTCCGTTGTTACTCCATCAAAATGCTCCTCTTGCGCCTCTGCATCTTCCTTTGTGGCGCGTACCACGCCATCTTGGTGCGCGGGCGGCGCGTACACCGTATACAATTTTATTGGTTCTGTTCCTGTATTTATAATGTTGTGTTGCGCGCCGGCAGGCACGAGTATCGCCGAACCGCTGCCAATAGCAGTTTCTATTCCGTCCAAAATTGCTTTTCCTTCTCCTGCTTCAATACGAAGGAATTGGTCTAACTGGTGTACCTCCTGCCCGATCTCCCCACCCGCGGGAATACTCATCAACACGAGCTGCGCGTTTTTCCCCGTGTAGAGCACGCGACGAAAATCTTCGTTTTCCAATGCTGCCTTCTCAATATTTGCAATGTATCCCTTCATTTTATTTTTGTAAGTTTATATTGAAATCAATTTTCCCATACTTATACGAGGTAAAGAATTTCTCGCGTAAAACGATCCAATGATTCTCCAAGCTCCTCCATCTCTACCTTTGTAAACCATTTATATTCTGTATGCTCCTCGTTTAGGATAACATCTCCGTCAATCGTTCCCATGTAGGTTAACCGAACAACATGGCGAGAATTATCAATAATGTCTTGCGCGGCGATAAGTTTTGGTTCAACTTTCAATTCAAGTTCTGCTTCTTCAAAAACCTCTCGTTTCAAATTTTCGAACAAAGAAAAACCCTTATCAATTCGCCCGCCCGGCAAATCCCACTGCCCCGCAAGTGGGGCATACTTTCGCGCAGAACGCTTCAAAAGAAGGATTTTTCCTTCTTTGTTTCTAAGCACAGCTTTTACTCCGACCATTAATTCCATACTAATTATGTATTAACTAAATATTCCACCAGAACAAATAGTACATAAAACCCAATGAGTCCTACAGCCTCTCTTTTGGAAAGGATTCTCCCTGTTCGCATTTGTACGAACAGCACCACTCCGGCGACAACCATAAACCCAGCGGTTACATACACAATTTTCTGCGGAAATGAAAACGGGTTAATGAGCGCCAATAAACCAACAACAATAGTCGCGTCAGAAATAACGGTCCCCAAAACATCCCCTAACGCCAATTCGTGCTTACGGTGGCGAACTGCTCGCAGAGAGAATAGCAACTCTGGCAATGTAGTGCCGAGGCCCACAATAAGCATACCGACAAGAATTGGACTAAGCCGCACTGATTCCGCGAATGCCACGCCGTACTGAACGATAAGATGCGATCCAATGAGCAGTCCAATCATACTCGCCCCCAAGTAGAGCATATGGCGGTAATGGACTGTTCCGCGCTCCGCAGCTTCATTCCCCTCTCGCCGCAGGGTCCAATAGTAAAAGAGTGTGCCTACAAGTACTAAAAGAAAACCTTCTGGTCGCGAGTAGTGTCCATCAAGCCCAATCGCGATGGGTAGGGCGAGGAGTAGCGGATACCACTTGTTCTTCTCTAAAATATTACTGCTTACCCTAATTCCCTTTGCTGTCGCAACGGCGACGAGCGCCAAAACCAACGACAGGTCAGCGACGTTGGAACCAAACAGCGTGCCCAGCCCGAACGCCGGCACGCCTTGGAATGCCGCGGTAATAGAAATAAATGTCTCTGGCAGGATCGAGATAACTGCAACTACAAAAAATCCTACACTATAGGTTGGTATACGGAACGAGCGCGCCAACGCCGACGAAAACCGAATTGAATAATCCGCACTCTTAATAACCAAAAGCAGTGAGGCAAATAGGGCAATGAGGTAGAGTACGGGTGTCGGCATACCCTAATTAAGAATAGTTATGGTTATTTGCAGAACAGTCACAAAACTCCCCCACAGTAAATATGGTGTGAGCAGCAAAAAAATCGGCTTTGATGATCGCCATGCCTGCCGCTGTAAAAGGGCTAATGTCGCGAGTACCACAAAGATACTTATTGCTCCGACTATATTATTAAGTGTACCCAAAAGCAGTGGGGTAAACGCAAGGTTTGCAGCTATATTCACTAAAAACAACAGAATAAAATTGGTCGGGACCTTATCTTTTCGCCATAATATTATCGCCCACACCAACGCAATACCAATAAGTGGATAAATAATTCCCCACGCTGTACCGAACAACCATTCGGGAGGCGCGAAAAACGGCTTGTCCAATGAGGCGTACCAATCGCGATACCGGAGTTGCGAGACGGAATCAAACTGATTTATAAAAAACGAGAAAAAAGTATCCATACAGTTAGTATAGCAAAAAGCGCCCCATAGGGGGCGCTTTTTGCTTCTTACGAAACTTTTACCAGAACGGCGTGTCCGTTCAAATTATGGATAACGATTCTATCTTTTTTACCGCGTTCTTCATTTACGAATTGGGTAACGCCATCGCAGCCCCGAAACCCATAATCATCAAAAACTACCATTCCTCCAATAACTAGCTTGGGCCACAACCACTCCATCACGTCTTTGGCGGATTGATATACGTCTACGTCAATGTGGCAAAAACGAAATGTTTCGTCGCGTACCATGCTTCCTGTTTCATCGGGGAATATGCCTACCAAAATCTTAGTATTATCTAACCCAAATCCACCAAGCAATTCCTCAACCATCTCTTTGGAGGTGTCTGAATGCTCACCACCCTTGTAGCGCGAATCCTCCTCCCCAGCCTTCACCACGCCGGCAAAGGTATCACAAAGGTAAACGGTATCAGAAATACCACTCTCTTTCGCTCTTTCTGCGATTAAAGCGGCAGTTCCTCCACGCCATACCCCAACTTCTATAAGGGCGCCTTCCAGTTTCGCTGACTCTTTCACCAACTGCCACAGCTCGTAACAGCGATATTTGTCAACCAGCGTATAACCCTCTATGGCATTGTAGGCCTTATCGAACTCCGCATCCTGAAGCCAGGGCGCGTAGGTTGCGCGGGGCAGTATAACTTCGTAGTCATCGCCAGCAACGGCTCTCTCCTTCTTCGCTTTTGATACTACTGTTACCTCAAAACCAGCAAGAGCAGCAATTTTTTTAAAAACTTTATAGGGAAGACGAAAGAGAATCATACTATACGCGGAAGGGACAGGATTCGAACCTGCGAGGGATTGCTCCCACACGCTTTCCAAGCGTGCGCCTTAAGCCACTCGGCCACCCTTCCATATTTACTAGGCTAACTACTTCGCGATTCTGCTCATCAGGCCACCCACCGCCTCTGACGGGGTCCCGCAGGATTGCGGGATCGGCCACCCTTCCAACTAAAATCAAAACTCCTCTCCGCGCAACGCCCGTACCCGTTCCCCTACGGGCGGGTGCGTCATGAATAACTTTGCAAACCAGCTAGTGCCCCCTTCTCTCTTGTCCCCCTTGAATGGGTTTTCAAAGTAGAGGTGCGCGGTCGCGTTATTGGCAACTGACAATTTAGTCGGGTCCGCCGCTATTTTCTCCAGGGCGCTCGCCAATCCTTCGGGATAACGCGTTAAAAGCGCCCCTGAAGCATCCGCCAAAAACTCACGCTTACGCGATATGGCAAGCTTCACAATGGTAGCAAGGAGTGGCGCTACAATCAAGGCGACAAGCCCGATTGCCATAAAAATAGCGTTGCCGCCCTCGCGGCGATCGCGTCCGCCCATACCGCCCCACAAGAAGCTACGCATAATGAAGTCGGAGGCGTAGACAATAACACCCGCCAATACCACCACAACGGTGGACACCAGCATGTCTCGGTTGCCGATGTGGGAAAGCTCATGCGCGAGCACGCCTTCCAACTCAGGTTGCTCTAACCGCGCCAAAAGTCCCGTAGTGACTGCCACTACCGCGTGCTCCGGGTCGCGGCCCGTAGCGAATGCGTTGGGTGCGGCCTCCTCCAAAATGTACAGCTTTGGCATCGGAAGCCCCGCAGTAATAGAAAGGTTTTCCACAATACGGTATAGCTGGGGGTTATCAGCAAGCTCAATGGGCTTGGCGTGCGTCATTGCCAACACCAGCTTATCACTCCACCAGTAACTGCCAATACTCATTGTAATACTAAGCACGATTGCAATGAGTAGAATATCGGGCCGTTCGAATGCGTAACTTAATGCCCACCCAAATCCAATCGTCAAAAGGAAGAAAAACGTGATTAGAAACCACGTTTTTCTTATGTTCGCGTCTTTGTGGGTGTAGAGATTTGCCATACCAATTTTGTCTGCGAGTTAACGAGCAGCTACAAAATTGAGTGCCCTGAGCAAGTCCTGACGCTTTTATCGGGACGAGCCGAAGGGTTACAAAAACTAGCAGCTAAAAACTAACATTTGGCACTCCCCGCTCTGCTTCCACCTCTACCTTAAAGAAGGTTTCTGCCTTAAAGCCCAACATACCGGCAATAATGTTGGCAGGAACCATTTGAATACTGTTGTTAAACTCCAACACGGTGGAGTTGTAGAAACGGCGCGCCGCTTGAATCTTGTTTTCCGTGTCGGAAAGTTCGCGCTGCAACTCTACGAAATTCTGTGATGCCTTCAAGTCGGGATACGCCTCTGATACCGCAAAGAGTGATTTTAACGCGTCAGAAAGCATGTTTTCCCCTGCCTCGCGCGCTTCGCGCGAACCCGCGTTCATAATGGCGGTACGAGCAGCGGTTACGCTCTCCAGTGTTTCGCGCTCGTGCGATACATATCCCTTTACTGTTTCAATAAGGTTGGGGATAAGGTCAAAACGACGCTTCAATTGCACGTCAATATCCGCCCATGCCTCTTTGACGCGGTTACGCTTTTTGATAAGCCCGTTGTAGAGGCCAACAATAAAAGCAACGGGAATGGCTATAATTGCGATAAATAAAGCCCAGATAGGCATAGAGGTACGTTAATTGTTACCCTTATAATGCCCCATTTAAAAACCTTTTTCAATCCAAAACTTCTTCTTGGTCCCTACTTCGAAAAACGAAATGTCGATAATATCTCCTCTCCGAGATCAATAGCATCAGCAAGTGATTCATCATTCTCTTCATTTATATGAACATATGATGCGTCAAAAAATACCACTGTATTCTTCCCACCAAGAAACCAGTCTGCATCAAATAGAACGGTGCCCTCACCTCGAAAAACAGAAAATGAAGTACCGTCAATTATGATTGTGGACTCCTTTAAATTATCTAGACTTTCCCGGTAATAAGATTGTGCTGAATTTCGATCCCACCCCTCACCGTATCTCCTTAGCGAAAAAAATGCATTATCCGAGCCAATCTCGTATGTAGTGTATGGGGACTTCGCAATGCGTATAGAATTTTGATTTTCTACAACCTCAAATCCCCTAGGAATCTCGAAGGAAAGATTAAAATAGGATGATGAAAAAGGGATCCATCCCTCAGCCTCATTAATAGTGTCTACTGAATCCTGGACAACCCGATTATCCTTCTCGTTTAACTTCATTCGAGAATCCCCCTCCCAAAAATAAAACCCCACTCCAATAAGGATGGCGGTTGCAATATTGCTAAGAAGAATTAAAGAGGCAACCTTTTTGCGACTTATACCTAATTGTTCCATAAGAGTATTTAATATCTATTTTAAAGTATACCAATCTATCCCTAGCTAATACAGAATAAAAGCGCCCAGCTGGGCGCTTTTATTCTGTATTCTTCTATACCTCCTACATCATTCCTGGCATGCCCCCTGGCATTCCTCCCCCTTCTTTTTTCTCTTCAGGAATTTCTACAACTACCGCTTCAGTGGTCAATAGCATGCCCGCTGCGCTCGCGGCGTTCTGCAACGCGCTTCGCACAACTTTAGCCGGGTCAATGACGCCTTCCGCCTTCAAATCAACTAAGTCATCGGCGTCTTTCATCGTCTTGAAGTTGTAGCCTTTCGCGCCAACGGACTTCTTTACCTTCTCAACAAGCACTCCCCCGTCCATGCCGGCATTTTCCGCCAACTGGCGCAGAGGCGCTTCCAGGGCGCGCTGTAAAATAGTCGCTCCCACTCGTTCTTCTTCGTCCTTAATGAGCGCTGGGTTTATTGCCTTGGCAATACGGATAAACGCGACGCCACCGCCGGGCACAATACCCTCCTCAAGCGCGGCGCGAGTCGCGCGCAGGGCGTCTTCCATTTTCTGTTGCTTCTGCTTCATCTCGGTTTCGGTGGCAGCTCCAACGCGGATAATAGCTACCCCACCCGAAAGCTTCGCGAGGCGTTCCTGCAACTTTTCTTTGTCAAACTTTGATTCAGTACTCTCAATGGTCATTCGCAACTGGGCGATGCGCTTCGTCACATCCGCCTTAGCGCCCTTGCCGTCTACAATGGTGGTGTTATCTTTGGTCGCGATAACCTTCGCGGCCTCACCCAATACGGTTAATTCAGCGCTCTCCAGCTTTAAGCCGCGCTCCTCCGAAACCACCTGCGCTCCCGTGACGGTGGCGATGTCCTCAAGTACCTCCCTCTTGCGGTCGCCAAAGCCTGGCGCCTTAATGGCGAGCACGTTAAACGTGCCACGCAACTTGTTTACCACGAATGTAGTAAGGGCCTCGCCCTCAATATCGTCCGCGATAATAACCAAATCTTTGCGCCCGCTCTTTGCTACCTTTTCCAGAAGGGGCAGAATGTCCGCCATCGCCGATACTTTCGCGTCGGTTACCAAGATGTAGGGACGCTCAAATACCGACTCCATTCGTTCGGCGTTCGTTACCATGTAGTGGGAAACGTAGCCCTTATCAAATTGCATACCCTTCACAAACTCCTTGGTTAACCCGAAGGTTTGGGATTCTTCTACCGTTACGACGCCATCCTTTCCTACTTCATTAATAACTTCAGCAATAATGGTACCCATCTCCTCATCATCGGCAGAGTTAATCGCTACTTGCGCAATCTCTTCTTTGTTCGCCGAAATTTTTTGAGAAATTTTCGCGAGCTCCGCAACGGCCGCCTCGGCAGCCTTGTCTACGCCGCGTTTTACTGCGCGCGGATTGGCACCGGCGGCTACCGCCTTCAGCCCTTCGTTAATAATGGATTGGGCTAAAATCGTGGCAGTCGTTGTACCGTCACCCGCGTTGTTATCTGTGTTGGAAGCAACTTCCTTTACCAATTCGGCTCCCATATTTTCCACACGGTCCGCTAATTCAATTTCTTTGGCAATAGACACGCCATCATTCGTAACCGAAGGAGCGCCATACCCTTTGTCCAGCAATACATTCTTACCCTTGGGTCCAAGTGTAACGCGTACCGCATCTGCCAATTTGTTTACGCCCGCCTGCAAACGGCGGCGCGCATCTTCGCTATAGAGAATTTCTTTCGCCATATTAGTCTTCTAAAATTGCGTAAATATCTTCTTCTTTGGCAACCAAATACTCTTTGCCGTTAATCTTTACCTTGGTGGGGCCGTACTTGGAAAACAGCACAACGTCGCCCTTCTTCACCTCCATATCAATGCGACTTCCGTCTTCTTCGGAAATTCGGCCTAAACCAACGGCTACTACCGTTCCCTGCTGGGGAGCATCTTTGTCAGCGGTATCAGGAATTACAATGCCGCTCTCGGTTACCTCTTCGGGTGTTTGGGGTTCGATGACCACCATGTCCCGCAATGGAATAAGCTTTGACTTCGCCATAGGTATAAATTAGTTTCTATGATCAGTTCAGGCTGTATTTTAGCAAACAGATGCCAAGAGTGCAAGATACTAAAACGCCCCGCAATGGGGCGTTTTAGTATCTTGCACATTTTTCGCACCCCCCTACCCTTTCTTTCCCGTAACAAGCTTTCTGGTTTGCCAACGCCCAAAGCAATTCGCAACCCCAATAGCAAAAGCAAGGATTCCCGCGTATACCGCCATAATCTGCCAGTACTCCAAGGTGAAGCTAAGACCGCGCCACGTCCCCATAATGAAGGCTGAGTACCACGAAGTAACAGAAATAGCGCCACTCGTGAACACCATCGTCATATTGGCAGGGAACTTTGTCGCCTTCTTCGCGCCCTCTACCATGCTTTCAAAAATAGGAAATACCTTCCAGTGCAGGAAGAGTCCGTTCAAAAAGATAATTCCTACCATACTTGCTTTTGCCCATATCTTTGGATTTTGTAAGAAACGAGCTTTCTCTGGGTCTAGTAGGTATTCGGATAAAAACCAAGCGCCAGAAAGGATGACTAAAGCGACACCCACCCATATCACTCGCGAAAGCAGTTTCATAATCTCCCATTCCTTCGCCTCAAACCGTCCGTCCTTCGTCGCCTGGAAGAAAAGAATATCGCTGATGGTGGCCGCGCCCAACCCAAGGGTTACGCCCAAAATATGCGCCATCACGAACAGCGTGTGGACGTTTATGGTAGGAAAAACAATATCCATACTGGTTACTTTTGCGCTGTTTTGCGCGCGCCAATAAATAGTAATAGCAAGAATAGCGAAATACTGTCCGAACTCACACAATAAATACACACCGCGCCCAATATTCCAACCTGCACGTAGATAAGCGCGGCGGCAAGGGCAGCCCCAACACTTATCAGCGCCCCGGAAGCCAGAAAAAACTTTTTATTCCCTTGCTGAAGGTACGCCAGTAGCAACGAAGCTATCATCAAAAAATATCCAGCGCCAAAGAGGGAAATCGGCACACCAAAAATCGTAGCGTACGCGCTTGTAGTTACCACTTCGCACCCCGACAAGAATGAGCATGCTGGCACTTGGCCCAAGTAGTGCTCCACCGTCAGGTAGAAGGCGACAAAAAACCCCACCACTGCGAGCGCTATCATTGAAACAATAAGAAGACGATGGTTTTTCATCTCTTTATTGAGTTGCGAGTGCCTGGTCTAGCAAATCCTTAAACGCTTGCAGTGACCGCGGATTTTGAATTTTTACGCCATTGAGGAAAAAACTGGGCGTAGAATTGACCGAAGAGCGAACTCCCGACAACCGGCCCTGTTCAACCGCATTCTTTACGCCTTCAGAATTAATATCCGCGCGGAACTGGTCCATATTCAACCCCAATCCTTGCGCGTAGCCCATAATAACCTCCTCGTCGTTGCCCGTTGTCCACTCTTGCTGGTTTTCAAATAGCTTGTCGTGCATTTCCCAAAACTTTCCCTGCAGTGCCGCCGCCTCTGTCGCGCGGGCGGATATATCGGCAGACTTGTGAATACTGGTTAGCGGGAAGTGGCGGTATACAAACGCCACGCGGTCGGAATATTCCGCCTTCAACTGCTTGAGGACGGGGTGGTACGTGCCGCACGCTGGGCACTGAAAATCTCCATACTCAAGCAGTACGACTGAAGCATCGGGGTTGCCCAAGACATGGTCTTGGGCGGTAATTTGGTCCGCGAGCGGAGCCTGCTCGATATCCTTGTTCTGCTGCATCACTGCCCAGACTAATAGGGCTGCGCCTCCCAGAACAATCAGGGCGCCTGCCGCCCACCAACCCACTTTCTGTACTAGTTCGCCGCGGGCGGCACCCTTGTGGCGTTCTTCACGCTCTGCTCTGCGCAATTCTTTACGTTCTTTTTTTGTAAGCTCTGATGTTGGTTGTTCTTCCATATGAGGTCAGTATACCACGCGTTTACACGGCAACAAAAAACCATTCCACCAGATGGTGGAATGGTTTTTTGTGTACTGCGCACTAGCGAAAATTGTAGGTTACATTCACCATAACGGTGATCTCCTGCTCCCCTTCTTGAATGGGTCCGCCACCCCCATACCCCTGGCCTCTATTGGCAGCAAAATCTGAGAACGATACGCCACCAGTAGATTCTGAAAATGAAGCGACTCCTCGCAAACCAACTCCAAGCTCATCGGCAAGCGTTTCCGCCTTCTCCTTGGCATTGGCAATCGCTTCGGCGCGAGCTTCGGCGAGTATCGCATCGGGGTCATCAACCGTAAACTGCACCGAACCAATTTCATTCGCGCCCGCGGCCACCACGCCGTCCAATAAGTCATTCACAATCTGCAAATCACGCGCCTTCACCTCAATGGTGTGGCGTACCTCGTAGGATACAATTTTGGGAGCCCGAGGCGCGGGGCATGACTCCGCGTAGCACGTTGAATTGTCAAAGTATTGATACTGAGGGTAAATATCGTACCCCGCGGTGCGAATGTCCTTTTCCTCAACACCGGACTCTTTCAAAAAATTGATGGTCGCATCACTCTTTTTTGTGTTTTCGTCTTGCGCTTCCTCAATTTTTTCCGACTGGGTAATAACTGTCGCGTTAAATACGGCTACATCCGGGCGCACGCTTGAGCTTCCCTCTCCCGTTACGGAAAACTGCTTTGCCGACGATACGCTGTTAACGGTATTAATGCCGAACGCGAATGCGGCAAACACTAATCCTACCAGTAGCGCAAGCACAAGGTAGCGCACTGCCCGCTGAAGTTGCGGAGAAAAATCTTGGTACATACAATTAAGTATTAAGTACAGCTATTATAGCACCTCGTACAAGAATTATTAAAAAGCAAAGAGGTCACGATATTGTCGTGACCTCTAGGGTATGCCCTTGCGGGCTTTGGATTGTGCTTCTGCCCTCAGGCGACGGAAGCGGGGGTGTCGGTGCGGGGAACGTAGGTGCCGCGAATCAAGTCCGCAATACCTTGGATCTCCTCGCCGAGGCGCTCGGCGAGGACGCCGCCGAAGAGGTACCCGTGAACGAGCTCGTCCTTCGTGATCATGCCCTCCAGGAGAGGGAAGGCCTCCGCCGGGTACACCGGCAGCGCCAAACCGTCCTTGGCCATCATCAGCGCTGCACGGGGCGCGTGGTAGTGGCTCGTCACCACCGCCACTTGATTAAACGCGAGCTTCTCGGCGCCCATCAGCCCCTTGATGGCGGCGATGTTGCCACCAGTGTTGGAGTTGGATGGGACGCTCAGGACTCGCTCCGAGTCAACCCCGAGGTCCGCCACTAGCATCTGACGAATCGCCGAGGCGCGGTTGATTGTCGGCGTCTCACCTCGGTAGCGACCCTCGTCGCCGCCGACAATGATGAGGCGCTTGGCGAATCTGGTCCGCAGGAGGGCGGCGAAGCCCTCCAAGCGCGCCAGGGCAAACATCGCCTTGCCCGAACCCAGGTCTGTCATTGCGGGCTTAAACCCGCTAAGGCGCCTTTCCGTCTTCTCGATGTCAAAGGCGAGTCCGAAGACTACTTCGTACGAGACTGCCAATTTCTGGTCCAATCAGAACCCCTTGTTCCGGAAACCGTAGCTTCCTATTTATTCTGCATTACTATATTTAGTATAACACAAAGTAGTTTATATGTCAAATATAAAACCGCCTTTCGGCGGCTTTATAAGTACTCCAACTGCCTCCCCTTATGCTTATCCGCGAGCGTTTTTGAGCGCACGAGTCCACCAGAGAAGCTGGATGGTCATCTCCTGTGCATCCTCAACAAGGCCGGCAAATAATTCCGTAGTATCGCCATTGCCAAATACAACAGGGAAATATTGGTTTCCAGGAATGTGAATACCCGTTCGGATGGGCGCCATCTGAAGCTCAATACTGCTGAGGCGCAATTGCTCCACGGCGCGGGCGCCGCCCACACTTCCATAGCTCATAAACGCGACGGGCTTGTTGTTCCATTCTTGGTATACCCAATCCAACGCGTTCTTGAGCACGCCGGATGTTCCACGGTTGTACTCGGGGGTAACAATAACAAACGCATCCCCTTCCGCTATTTTGGTAGTAAAACGTGCGACCGCCTCATTCTTGAATGGTTCTTGTTTGTACGCGGGGCTTACCGGCTCGTTAAAGAAAGGCATTTCGTAGTCGCGCAAGTCCAGTACTTCTACCGCGACGCCTTCTTTCTTCTGTATTTCTTGCGCAATCCACGCCGCCGCCTTATCGCTAAAGCGCCCTTCGCGAGTACTCCCCACTATTACTTTGATGTTCACCTGTGCATTGTCTGTCATAAACCCTGCAATTAAGAAATAATAATTCGGCACTACTACCACATGCTACGCGCTCGCTTTTTTCTTTGGCTTCAACTCTTCTGAAAGACGCTTCAGTAGACGCATGGTGTACTCGGCATTGAGCGTGTACTGAACCTCCTGCCCCTGCCGCTCATCCGCAACCAACCCGCTTTCCTTCAACACCCGCAAATGCTGGGAAACGAGGGGCTGGGAGAGCTTCGTCTTTTTCGCCAACTCACCTACCGTTTTGGGACCAGAAAAAAGCGCCTCCACGATGCGGTAGCGCGGAACACTTCCAATCCCCTTCCCAAATTTTTCCATCTCCGCACATAAATCTGTCATATAAAGATATTAGCATATACTAATAAATTAAGAAAGATATTTCTTATATCATTATAAAAATGAACGCGGGAGCCGAAGCTCCCGCGTGAGGTATATCTGTGTCTACCCGATGACTACGCCCGGAAAGCGTTCGGGCATGGCTATGTCGATTGAAAGGACGGTCTTCCCATCTGGGAGGAGCTTCATCCCCGCAGTGCCAATGTAGATATGCCCGTCAAACCCGTTAAGGCTAAAGCTGGCCCTGGCTTTTTCCGGCTCCTTGTCTAGCTCGGGGTGAAAGCGGAAGAAAAGCTTTCTTAGCGGGAACGTGCCACCAACCACCACCGCGATCCAGATCATCATGGCAACGGCATAGGCTCTGTTGTCGAGCGAAAACACCTTGACCACAGAACTGAACGCAAGTGCTGTGAGCGCGAGCCACACCATGGCAGGGAGGAGAAATGTCTGCCTCGTGTCGCTTGCGGGAGTAATTGTGATTGTTCCGCGCATATCGCACCTCCAAAACTAAAGAGCTTTTATCTTGCGATTCTTATACATCTAAAAAATGCGGGAAGCAAGCCGCCCCATCCCCAACCCTTTCCGGCGGGTTCGAGTCCTGTAAAAAAACAGTCAGTAATAAAAAGACCGCCCCAAGAGGCGGTCTTTTTATATCTAGTGCCCCCACCAGGACTCGAACCTGGAACCAACTCCTTAAAAGGGAGCTGCTCTACCAATTGAGCTATAGGGGCCTAATCGTCTTTGTAGCGCGCAGCCACAGAGAGGGCGACAAGCGGGGCTGCGGCCCACGCGAAGCGCGTGATGGGCTGCAGGAAGATTTGGCGCGTGATGGTGGAAATATGTTCGCTAAGCGTAGGCTCCAACAAACTCGCGACAACACTCACGAGGAACCCGCTCAAGGCGAACGTCATTACCAAAATGTGCAAGAACTTACCTCCTCGCTTGGGAAACGGCAATGCCGGCATCAGCATTGAACCGTGCAGGACAAAGTAAAACACGACAACGAAAATCGCCAGGAGTGCCAGTGACAGTTGTTCAGCCGCCAGGGGCAAGGCAACCAAATTGGTAACGTACGAGGCGGGAAACAGGGAAACGAGCGCTATACTGCCATACAATGCCGCCAAAAACAAGGCAATGCGCTTACGGCCGGCGTTAAGGCCGTAAAAAAATATTGCGACAAAGGCGAACGCAATAACAGCGACATCCCAGGTAATGGTAAAGTCGCCCCGTCCAGCTAATGTATCCGTAAATAAGGAAAAGATCTCCACGGTCGCTCTCGCGCCCTAAGGCGCGTTACAACTCCTCGCGCAAACGCTCAAACAATTCCTTTGCTTTTTTGGAAAGCTTCTTGGGAATTCCTATCTCTATTTTAACATACTGGTCGCCCATACTACCACGCAAGGTGGGCATGCCCTTGCCTTGCAAGCGCAACAAGTCCCCCCACTGAATACCGGCCGGAATTTTCAACGAAACTTCCCCGCCGAGCGTGCGTACCTTTATGGTATCCCCCAGCGCCGCTTGTGCCACCGAAATGGTAGCGCGGGTATAGATATCATTTCCGCGGCGCGCGAAATCTTTGTGGGGAGCAACACGCACCTGCACATATAAATCTTCATCACCCAGCGCGTGTTCCATTTTTATCGTCTGCCCATCATCAATTCCCGCTGGAATTGCAACCGTTACTTTTTTGCGTTCCCCATTTACCTCAACCTGCATATCTTTCGTAACGCCGGCAAACGCCTCTTCCAAAGAAATACTGACGAGCACGCGTGCCATACGGCGCGAACGCGTTCGCGCGCCTCCATACGCCCCTCCGAACATCTGTTCAAAAATATCGCCTAATCCCCCGCCGAACATATCGTTGAGGTCATCAAAATTGCCACCCCACTGCGCGCCTCCAAACCCTCCTTGTCCACCACCAAAACCGCTCGCGCCAAACGTATCGTACTGGCGGCGCTTCTCGGCGTTGGAAAGCGTAGAGTACGCTTCGCTCACCTTTTTGAATTGCGCCTCATCGCCGCCCCGGTCGGGATGGTGTTGGTGGGCAAGCTTGCGGTACGCCTTCTTAATATCGTCCTGCGAAGCGTCTTTTGCCACGCCTAAAATGTCGTAGTAGTTTTCTGCCATTTCTCTGTATACACAAAAATTCTGTACGCCCTACACGAGTTGAGCCTGCTCCTGTTTGATGGGTTGCTCCTCAACCGAAACAATATTATACAACATCAACACCTTCACGGCAAGCATTGAGATTCCAATAGAGAGCCACATCAAGAAAAAGAATAGGAGCCGAAAAACGAAGAAAAACCCAACAATTGCAACGAATGGTAGCGCCTCGCGATAGGGCGCGGCGGCGCTCGCGATTGAGTTGTTCAAAGATTCGTACACCGCTTCCTTAAGGGGCATGCCGTTGCCATCGTTCTCCTCAATTGTTTTGAAAAGATTGTTAACACCAAAGCGTTCCAATGCCTCGGGGCGGAAGATATCGCGCGCAATGGCGGTCTGCGTTCCGCTCACGCTCAACCCCTCGTGGTAACTGGGGATAAAAGCACGCAACCCGCCTTCCACGGGAGCGAATAGCACATTGAATATCGCACGCGGAACGTGCACATCGCCTTCAAAATCATCGGCGAGCGCGAGCGATACGTACCCGATGGCAGAAAATAGCGCGAGGGCAAGCAGTAACGTGGGCAACGCGCGGCGCATTACGCGGTAGGGACGAAACTCTACAATGAGTTTCTTTTCGTCTTGCGCGCGGCGCATAGCATCCAGCAACCCCAGCGCCAATATCGCCACTCCCGCTACCGACCAGCCCGAACGAACGAATAGCGCGAACGCAACAAGGCTAATCGCCCCGAAGCAGTACCACGCAAGACGGCGTTCCTGAAATAAAAATGTGAGAGAAGCAGCGCTCATCCATACCACCAACCCAACCACCAGTAATGGTGCGGCGATAGAAGCGTTCATAGCGCCCAGCAATGCCGCGCGGGCGATAATAAGTAGAACCGCAGAAACTCCAATAAAGAGCACTGCCAAAACTTCTTGCCTCACCGTAGCGTCAATATGCAAATATTCTTTTGCGAGGGACGAACTCATAGTGTGCGTAGTATACCATGGCACATAAAAGACCCCACAGTATGCGGGGTCTTGCGGAGGCGGTGGTGGGGAGTTCGGGGTCTCCCCACCACCGCCAGGGAGGAGGGTTGCGGAGCTACGTTTCCGCCCCTCTTCCCGGAAGGGACCGCGTGGTGGAATACGCAGTCCCGGACTGGGTGGCAGCCGCGCAAAGATTTGCAAGCTCTGCGCGGCTGCCACAGCGGAGGCGAGAGGACGCTCCGCTTGGGATGCTACGGGGACGGACAGCCCCCGTAGCAGTGCTAGTAGTGGTGGAAGTAGTTGACATCCGGCGTACGAGCAACCGGAAGGTCACACACCACACACGGTCTACTCGTGGACGGGTCAAGCACTTTGCGGCTCCAACCCTCCATGGGTGCGGGCGGATACTCTATCCCGACCCATCCGCAACCGTTTGGGCAGAAGTACCCACTGGCGATATGCCATGATCCACGCTCACTAGCATGGAAGCGCACGAGCTTGGGAAGACGCCCTGCTTCCATGGGAATCTCTTCCCACTTGCCAGGGCTGAAATTTGTCGCGCGCTCAGGAACTCGAAGGTCTTCCGACTTGTCCGCGATGATACCCTGTTCGCGCAAGATTCTTCGAATCTCATTGCGAACTTCGCGCTCTGCCTGGCTCACCTCCAACCGGAGCTTGCTCGCCGCCCGCAGGAGCGACATCAAATGCTCATTCTTCTCGTCTCCGCTCGTGAGTTTGAGACGGTTCGCGTTCTCTTCAAGATTCGACAATACCATCTCGTCCTCCTGTCTATTTATTCTCGTAAGAGCCGGAGTTCTTATACACCAAGTCCCATAAAAATAAAACCCCCACGCTGGATGCGTAGGGGTACTTGAGAGATGAGGAGCTAGCTAAACATCCAGACTTCCCCATCAGCGTCCAATTGGGCTTCGCTGGTCCATCCTGCACCGCGTGTTTTTTCCACAAGGGCCTGCCTGACAGGGAGGGAGGTGCTTGACGGGATTTTCACCGAAACCTCTCCTTCCTTGTCGCCGTGTGCGTGGAGAGCGGCGTTGATTTTTTCAACCAACGCATCTACCTCTGCTCCCTCCATCTCGGAGGTATCCGGGCGAACCACACTCTTGCGAAGAACTTCAACCGCCATGCCGCACCTCTTTCCTTAGCATGTTGAAATTATATACTACCATATTTAATAGTTAAAGTCAATACTACCGGTTTTTGTTCACCGTATTTGCCAACTCCCACATATACCACGTCCCAGCAGAGCGGTATGGCTTCCAGCGCCTGGCGATCTGCTGCATCCGCTCCGGCGTTGGGAGTTTGCGCAAATTGTACGCCATCATCATCCCCTTGCGCACACCCAAGTCGCCCGTTGGCAATACATCGGGCCGTCCCAAATGGAACAACAAAAACATATGCGCGGTCCACTCCCCAATTCCCTTCACCGCGACAAGCTGGGCGATAACTTCCTCGTCCGAAAGCTTTTTGATATTCTGCAAATCCAGCAACCCCTCGTGCACGTGGTGCGCCAAGTCTAACAGGTACCCTGCTTTTTGCCCAGACACTCCCGTGGTACGAAATTCTTCTAGTGTCGTTTGCAAAAGTTGCTCTACCGTCGGGCATTTTGTTTCATCCCCATAGAACGCGAAAAACCGTGCGCGAATAGTGCGCGCCGCCTTGCCCGAGAGTTGCTGGCCGATAATGCTGTACACCAGCGCCTCGTACGGATTGGTACGCGAAGGCTTCAGGGTGCAGGGGCCGAACCGCTGTATGAGTTCGGCGAGAACCGAATCTTTTAATAATACTTCCTCCATTTATATGTTTACTATAGCAAATCCTCTTCTATAAAAGCAGAACAGGCTCCACGAAAATTCGTGGAGCCTGTGGTAGGTTCGCGGTTCACGCACCGCAACTCGTCCGAGCAGGCGCCGCGTAAGCCCACATAGCGAGAATTCGCTCGGTTCTGTTTGACTGCCAGCTCCCAACCTGACGGCCGCACATAAGACAGAGGAAAACTGCCTCAGTGCCGAAACCTTCAGCTTCACGGACTGGTTTGCCTTTCACCCATCCGCATCCGTTCTTGCAGTGGTAAGCCTCCTTTGGTCCCGACAGGATGGACGAGGACGACACGGCTCGCTGAAAGCCGTGAAGGGAGGGTTCAATCTCTACGAAATCGTGCTCCGGCCGCAAGTGAGCGGTAAAGTCCCTCAATGTACGCGCAACGTGACGTACATTGAGCGCGTACTCCATGATCGCCTTCTTGCGATCTGCCTCGAGGCGCTTCAGGAGAAATTGAAGTACTGGATTTTCGCCCACCACCCCCCTTAAGGCTTGGATTTCAGCGTCGCGAGTTCGCAATTCGAAAATTTCTCCACCGAATTGTCCGACTCCGAAGAAACGCTCGACCTCTTCCGTGCTCATCTCAAGGACCGGCTTCATGCAGAACCCCTTTCATGAGGCTGATTTACTGATTTAAAAGTAGCAAATACAGGCACCAGAAGCAAGAAAAAGCAGCCCATATGGGCTGCTTTTTCTTGCTTCTTATTCTTTCTTCTCGTCGTCGTCTTTCGCAGAGGAATCTTCAAACTCCCCCTCTTTCACATTCGGTTCTTCTCCTGCCTCTCCAGAATCTTTGCTTGCCTGGCTCGCCGAAGCTTCGGCTGAGGCGGCTTCTGCTTTGTACATTTCCTCGCCCAACTTCTGGGCTGCGGCGCCCAACTCTTCTGTCGCTTTTTTTATTGCCTCGCTGTCGTCGGTGCCAATGGCATCTTTGAGCGCGATCAACTTCTCTTCAATATTTTTCTTCGTTTCTTCGTCTACCTTATCCCCATACTCCTTCAAGGATTTCTCGGTAGCGTAAACCAACTGCTCGGCCTGGTTCTTCATATCAATCGCCTCGCGCTTTTTCTTGTCTTCCTCGGCGTGGACTTCGGCGTCTTTTCGCATCTTCTCAATTTCCTCTTCGGAAAGTCCGCTGGAAGCTTCAATGCGAACACTCTGCTCCTTGCCGGTCGCCTTGTCTTTGGCGGATACCTTCAAAATACCATTCGCGTCCAGGTCGAACGATACTTCAACCTGCGGTACGCCACGGGGCGCGGGTGGAATGCCGTCCAACACGAAACGCCCGAGGGACTTGTTGTCCCCTGCCATTTCGCGCTCACCCTGCAATACGTGTACTTCTACGCTGGGCTGGTTATCCGCCGCGGTAGAGAATACCTGGCTCCTCTGCGTGGGGATGGTGGTGTTCTTTTCAATAAGTTTTGTCATCACGCCTCCCAAGGTTTCAATTCCGAGCGAAAGGGGCGTTACATCCAACAACAGAATATCTTTTACATCCCCACCCAAGATACCTCCTTGGATAGCCGCGCCCATCGCAACCACCTCATCGGGGTTAATATCCTTGTGCGGTTCTTTGCCAAACAAATTCTTTACGCTTTCTTGAAGCGCCGGCATGCGGGTTTGCCCGCCAACCAGTACCACTTCATCAATGTCAGATAGCTGGAGACCGGAATCCTTTACCGTTTCCTTCGTCTTTTCAGCGGCGCGGGCAATATACTCCGATACCATTTCTTCAAACGCGGCGCGGCTCAACTTCGTGTTTAAGTGTTTCGGGCCGTTGGCATCCGATGTAATGAACGGAATATTGATTTCCGTTTCGGTGGTAGAGGACAATTCATGCTTGGCGTGCTCGGCCGCGTCCTTCAAGCGCTGCATGGCGAGCGCATCCTTGCTCAAATCAATTCCTTCTGTTTTCTTGAACTCATCAATGAGGAAGGCGATAATCTTTTGGTCAAAGTCGTCTCCGCCTAAGTGGGTATCCCCGCCCGTTGCCTTTACCTCAATCGTATCCTCACTTACTTCAAGCACCGATACATCAAACGTACCGCCACCGAAGTCGTACACAACAATTTTCTCGTCTTTCTTCTTATTAAATCCGTATGCAAGGGCGGCGGCGGTCGGCTCGTTGATGATACGCTTCACATCGAAACCAGCGATGACACCCGCGTCCTTCGTTTCCTTGCGCTGTGAGTCATCAAAGTACGCCGGAACGGTAATAACCGCTTCGGTAATTGTTTCGCCCAAGCGCTCTTCGGCGTCACTCTTCAATTTCTGCAACACCATTGCCGAAATCTCGGCGGGGCGCAGCCACTTCTCGCCAAACTTTACTTCCACGCTCCCGGCTTCGCCTTCACGGGTTTCAAAAGGAAAGTGTTTGATGTCTTCCTGTACTTCCGGGTCGGTAAACTTACGGCCAATGAAACGCTTCGCCGAATAAATAGTATTGCTTGGGTTAGTAACGGACTGGCGCTTCGCGAGTAGTCCTACCTGGCGCTCCCCACTCTTTGCCATCGCAACAATGGAAGGGGTGGTGCGGTTGCCCTCCTTATTTTCAATAATCTTTGGCGCGCCCGCTTCAACCACCGCCATTGCGGAGTTGGTTGTTCCTAAGTCAATTCCAAGTATTTTAGGCATAGTTTAGTTGTATAAATTTTAACTATTCAGGATTAATAATTCCAAATATATCAAAGAGAAGACCGAAAAATCCAATCACTAAACTAAGAATTCCGAGAATACCGAGAGCTCCTTTCTTAGAAATATTACGAATTTCCCCATTAGCATCCGCAGACATTTCATTATCTACTTGTTCAAGCACTCCCTCCGATTCGTTTATAATTTTACCTCCATCGCTCGCCTTCATTGAATTACCCATCTGAGTCAATGTGTTTTTTGCTTGCCAAGCGATCGTACCTCCAGAATTAATTTGTCTGGTACCGTTTATAGCAATATCGTCTGCGGTTCCCTGAATACGATCTTGCGAAGAAAGATTAAATTCAATCTTATTCTCACCAGTCGCATTCATTTTTATCTCCGATTTATCTGACATATACTTTTCTATATTAAAATTAACCTAAATATTTATTCCATTTTTACCTTCGCTACTCTCAACACCTTCCCGTTCAACATATATCCCTTCTGCGAAACCTCCTTGATTGTTTCTCCAGAACCTTCAATCGCTTCGTGAAGTGTGGGATCAAATTCTTTTCCGTCGCATATAATTTCTTCAAGCCCAATCGCGTTCAATGTTTGTTCAAACTGTGTATATACGTGCTGGACGCCCTTGTACCAATCGGTCTTTTCAATATCGGCGGGTGTGTGCTTCACCATCAATTCCATATTGTCGAAGACGGATAACATCTGCAGAATTACGCTTTCCTTGGCGGCTTCCCGCGTGGCAGAGAGGTACTTGTCCATATCCTTCTTGTAGTTGGCAAAGTCCGCGCGTTCGCGCTGCCACCCATCCAAATACTCCTGCTTTTCTTCCTTTGCTTTCTTTAACTCCTTCTTCAGTTTTTTTACCGCGCTCGTAGCGTTCTCGGGTGCATCGTCTTCTGGAATGTACTCTTCTTCGTTATTCATATTCATTAAATACGTGGCGTATATCTTCTAATAGTTTTAGGTTATCGGTGTAACGCATACGCATGGGGCCGATGATGCCAAATACCCCGCGTTCGTTATTCGGTAGCTCGGAAGTGAACGCCATGATACTAAAGGGTGCCTCCCGCCGAGGATGGTTCGGGGACCCAATGATGATGCGCACATCTTCCTCCGCACTCGCGAACAATTTTTCCATCTCAGACTCCAATGAATCCGCAAAATCTACCAGAGAGCGCACATTGTCGGCATTCAAAAACTCTGGCTCGTCCAGCAACCGGCGCATACCGTGGCGGTAGAACTCATTAATTCCTAGAATACCAGCAAAGGACATTGAGTTGCTCATCTCCGCCAAGTACCGCGCCATGTGGCGAGCTGCCTCCTGCGAGGATTCTTTCAACGCGCCCTGCAGTTCGTGGCGCACATTGGCAGGAAGGGCTTTCGCGCGGTGTGCGGCACTTTCGGCAACCGGTTCGCGGGCGCCCAATGCCACCTTGTCTACAAAGAAACGGTACGCCTTCGGCGTAGGAACGCGCCCTGCCGAAGTGTGGGGCTGTGCCAAAAAGCCAACTTCCTCCAATTCCGCCATCCAATTACGGATGGTTGCCGAAGAAACGTTGTACCTGTATTTTTCTAAAAGCGCCCCTGAAGAAACCGCCGCGGCGGTTTCTATATATTCCTGCACCAAATCCAAAAGTAATTGTTCTTTTTGTTGTTGAGACCCCATATCATCATTGCTCCGCGCGACCGAAGCCGCGCGGCTACAATAGTGAGCGCCTTGTGTGAGCCCCGCAAGCGGAGCAAACTCAAGGCTACCCTTCAATTATACAAAACTCTATTCATTTTAGCAATACACATTCAAGAGTGCTAAACGAGTACGGACGTTTTAAGGACATCGTCGCCAAAACGTCCGAAACCACTTATCCACAAAACTCAATACAAAAATTAGCGCTACAATAAAAGTAATAGAATTGATTTTATCTCTTATGATGCCTCACGCATTATCGCGACAAAATATTGTCGCTTCTGTGGCATTCGCCAGCGCCCTGGCGATGCTCATCATCGCGCTATTCGTGTTCACACAAGTTCTGCCAGCCTCGGTTGCCAAGAGTGCCTCCACCACCACCTACAGCGAAAGCTGGACGGTAACGGGCGGAGTGTACTCTGGGGCACAGGGATACTCGAATACGACCGTGCTCACCTATAAGTCCGGAATACCTTCTGGCGATCAGTGCGGAATACAGTCCGCGTACGCGGGTCAGTATATTCCGACTTCTTCAAGCTGTATGTTTGAGCCAACCAGGTGGACAGTAACGGGCACCATCAATAACCCCTAGGCGTATGGTAGATACTTCACCACAACGCCCGTTCTCTGCTCCGAGCAACCCTTCGGGCATCCTTTCTCAAAAAAATATTGTTGTTGGCCTTTCTGGCGCGGTTGCTTTGCTTGGGCTCGCTCTCATTGCCCAAATTTTTGTGGCGCAGAATATGACGCCCCAAACAAACACGAATGGGCAACCAACAGCCCCCGTCGTTGTAGACCCCAACAGCAATACCGCGTCCCGCTACTTTCCTGGCGGTGGCAACGCCATAGACTTCCATGAAAACGGTTCGGAAGGCGCTTTTAGTACGACACTAAAGAAATCCAACGGCACACCGGTCGTTGGCTGGGATGATAGTGTTTCGGTAGCCAATATCACTATGTACGATATCGGCGAGCTCGACGACCTACAGGACCACCACGCGGTATGGAGTATTGGGATACTCCCTGGCACGGACGGAGATGGGTCATCTCTCTTTCTCCCCAATCCCTACACGATAGGAGAACTAACTACTGGCTTTACCTCTTTCGTTTTGGGTGAAGATGGCATGCCGATCCAAAACATTTCGCTGAAAGGAAAAACTCGCTATGTCATAGAGGTGACTGGCACCAAAGATAGCCAGGTACTTACCGCCTACTACACGTTCGATAACTAAAAAACAGTGGCACGTAACGGCTTCCTCTTTCCGGCTATTCTTTTTCTGGTCGCGTGCGCGGTACTTCTTACCGCAGCAAATATATTCGCGTACCAGCTTTTTGCATCACCCACCAAACAGCTCGAATGGTATCTGGAAGGCAAGCTCACCTCAACACAACCAAATTCAATTGAAGAAAAGCGCTTGCGGGCAGTTTTGTCAGCATTAAAAAATGGTGACAAAAACTACAACTTCTTCCTCGCCTCCCCTCCAGAAATCCACGGCCCAACTGCGAACCTTTTCCACTAACACTATGAACCGAGCTTTCATTGCACTCATTTTGCCCATAACGGTTGCCTTTGGCATGCCAGGGGGCACGATTAAGCAACCCCCTGCATCACTCCCGCGAGAAACAGCATCCATTATTCCAGGCTGTTCTATTGTGCTCTATGAAGCAGGGACTACTACTCCCGCGCTCACTGTTGCCGCCGGAACTTTTTTTGATATTTTTGTCGGGAACTCTTCCCATTTGCTCGGGATGCGCAGTGTTCGCTTCTTTAGCGACAACAACCAGAATGGGATACCGACCGGAGAGGGAACGTGGACCGATTCATTCGACTGGGAGCAATCAAGCGGCGCGTGGACTGCTTCCACAAAACGGATGTCCTGGAGCTTCAGCAATGAAGGCAATAAAGAGGTATGGGCAGAAGTAACGGGGCACAATATGCAAACGCAAACATGCCGGGCTTTAATAACCGCCGAAACTCCACCCCTGGCCGTTACCCTATCAGCGACCCCTTCCAGTGGACCCGCCCCACTCAACGTTCTGCTGGCGGCGCAAGTAACAGGAAGTGCGGGGGGCAGCACCAATTACAGCTTCTGGTATAATTGCGCCAGCACGACTACCAACCCCGCGCAGGCAGCTACGGAATGTGGCGCGCTCCCCGCACCGGCCGTAGGAATGTGCTCACAAAACCAAAATGGGTATAAGTGTGAGGCCGTCCATTCAGACGCTGAAAGCGTAAGCCGTACCTACACGAGTAGCGGCACCGCAACCGCAAAGGTTATCGTAGAGCGCTCTTCCGCCGCACCCGCCGAATCGCGTGCTTCTATCACCGCAACGAACGATCCCCCAGCCCTATCGAGTGAAGGAGCGGAAGTAGCGATCCTTGAAAATGCTGAATGTATTTCTGGTGTTATTTTCTCCTGGACGTCTTCAGACCCGAATGAGAGTACCCTTACCTACCGCTTGGAAGTTTCCAATAATGGAAGTTTCTCGGACCTCCAATTTGATTCTGGGGATATTTCCATCTCCACGGGGCCAACAACTCGAAGTGTTTCTATTGCCGCCTCTCCTGTTAGTGAATTGGATGACGGCATTGCCAATGGAAGCGGCCAACTCAGCTTCCAGCAACCGTACTGGTGGAGGGTTACCGTAACCGACAGCGCGGGCGCGAGCGACTCGTACGAGGGCCCTTCCTTTGACACGCCCCTACATGCCGCGCCCAGCGTTAATTTTTCATGGATACCCGTGAACCCAAGTATCGGCGAGTTAGTATCATTTACAGATACAACGATCGCCCACGGAGGCGCCACTATAGCAACGTGGAATTGGTCGTTCCAAGATGCGGACCCAAGCTCTTCGGCAGAACAAAACCCTATTACCACTTTCCAAAGCTCGGGCGGGAAAGAAGTGACCCTTACCGCGACTGACTCCGATGGCATTTCCTGCACGGAAAGCAAAACTCCCCCCGCGGGCTTGCAGGTGAACCTCCCCCTTCCCGACGTGAAGGAAGTTGAGCCCTCAGCCCTCCTATTAAAACCGGTGCTCTGGCTGTGGGACTTTATCACGGAACGTTTCTTGACTATTTTCTAAAAAACGAACATCGAAAAGCCACTCATTACAAGTGGCTTTTCGGTCATTGTCGCTTAGCGTGAGCAGCGGCAGTGACCCTGGAGGTCCACGACTCGTTCACACGAGTTGCAGAGCCCCTTGATGATGTTGATGATGCTGAGCATAAAGAGCCTCCCGGATTCACCCGCCGCATTCATTCTGATGGTTAATATCATAGCATATTATTACTATTTTGTCAAGTACTTCTTCCCTATCCCCAACCGAGGGGAAGCAAGCGCGTGCTATGATAGATAATAATGAAATTGAGCTTTCGGCTTCTTAAAAAAGCACTGAAACAGTTGGGCCCCGGGTTTGTAACGGGCGCCTCGGATGATGACCCGGCCGGCATTGCCACCTACGCTCAGACGGGGGCAATTTTTGGCTACCAACAGCTGTGGGTAGCGCCCTTCTCCTTCCCGTTCATGACGGCGGTACAAGAGATGAGCGGACGCATCGGTATCGTCACAGGCCGTGGCCTGGCCGCCATTATTCGTGAGCACTACCCACGCCCTGTGCTCTATTTTGTCGTCGCATCTCTGCTTACCGCGAACATTTTTAATATCGGCGCCAACCTGGGCGCGATGGCTTCGTCCTTGCGTCTGCTCATTGATATTCCCTTTTATATGGTGCTTATCGGGATGACCGTCCTCACTATTGCGATGCAGGTATTCGTTCCCTACAAGTACTACGTAAATATTCTGAAGTACCTCGCGTTTTCATTACTCGCATACGTTGCAACAGCATTTTTTGTCAAACAGGATTGGGCCGCCATTACCACCGCAACTCTCATCCCCACATTCGTATGGAACAAGGCATTCATCCTTAACCTCACCGCAATTTTTGGCACCACTATCTCTCCCTACCTTTTCTTTTGGCAGGCAAGCCAAGAAGTCGAAGAGGAGGTGAATAACCACCAACTTAAACGCATGAACTGGGGCCACCCGGCTATGAATGTTAAAAATGTCCAAAAGATGCGGCGTGATACGGTGGTTGGAATGTTCTTTTCCAACCTTGTTATGTTCTTTATTATCGTTACAGCCGCATCAACCTTAAATGTGGTTGGCATTACCGATATTGCAACGGCCGACCAAGCAGCGCTTGCCTTAGAACCCTTCGCGGGGCGCTTCGCTTCACTCCTCTTTGCGGCCGGTATTGTCGGTACGGGACTTCTGGCAATTCCAGTGCTGGCGGGCTCCGCGTCCTATGCTATCGCCGAAACAATGAAGTGGCGCGAGGGGCTTTCTTTAAAGGCTCGGCAGGCGCCCGGCTTTTACGCTATTATTACCGTAGCTACGGCGGTTGGCCTGGGAATTAATTTCTTACACTTGCCCGTGTTCCATGTCCTGTACTATTCGGCGGTACTCAACGGCATTGTCGCCCCTCCGGTTATCGCCATAATGATGCACATTGCGAATAATCGTGAGATTATGGGGCATTATGTTAACTCACGGGTATCAAATATTCTTGGTACGATAATCGTGCTCATTATGGGCACCTGCGCCGCCGCTCTCGGCGTATCACTTTTTGGATAATATGATCGTCATTTACGACACCCTCAGTAAGGAGAAAAAGAAGATAGAGAAAACGAATGAGCCTATTCGCCTATTCGTTTGCGGCCCGACTGTCTACGACTTTTCCCATATCGGACATGCGCGCACCTATATTGCTTTTGATATGTTCGTAAAGTACCTACGCAGCCAGGGGTACGCTGTGCAGTACCTGCAGAACATTACGGATTTGGATGACAAAATCATTCAGCGCGCGAAAGAAACGAACAGCTCCCCCACACAGCTCGCTTCGCAGTTTGAACTAGAATACCTGCGTGATATGGCGGATTTGAGTATAACGAGTGTTGATACTTACGCCCGCGCCACCGACTACATCCCTGCCATTATTGAGCAGATAAGTCTGCTCATCGAAAAAGAATACGCCTACACTACGTCAGGGAGCGTGTACTACCGCGTCAGTAAGTTCCTTGACTATGGAAAACTCTCTGGTCAAAAACGAGAAGGACTACAGGAAGGGGCTGGGCATGGCAACGAAGGCGAGGATGATAAAGAAAACCCAGAAGATTTTGTAATATGGAAACTTTCCAAAGAAGATGAGCCGCAGTGGGAATCGCCCTGGGGAATGGGCAGGCCCGGGTGGCACGTTGAAGACACTGCCATTACCTATTCTGTTTTTGGAAGCGCGCAGTACGAAATGCACGGCGGCGCACGTGATTTGATATTCCCCCACCACGAAAGTGAGATTGCGCTTATGGAAGCCGCCTACGGCGTAGCTCCTATGGTTGGCATTTGGATGCACACCGGATTCTTGAATGTAGGAGGTGAAAAAATGTCTAAGAGTTTAGGGAACTTTGTTACTATTCGCGATATTTTGGGAACATATACCCCCGAAGTGCTGCGGATGTTCTTCTCGACCCGCCACTACCGCTCCGCTCTGGACTACACCGGGGAAGCACTTAACGAGGCGCAAGCGAGCCACACTCGCCTACTCACTTTCTGGCGCCGCGTAAGTGAGGCGGACGCGGATAAACCCGCCGGCCGTGCGCAAGAATACATAACGGATTTTTGGAGCCAGCTCGAAGATGATTTCAACACGCCGCAAGCCTTCGCCTCGCTCTTTGAGTTGATAAATTACGCCAACAAAGCATTTGACGAACAAAACCTTGGACAACAGGAGGCGAGAATCATTCTTGGTTTCTTGGAAAAAATGAATGATATTTTCGGCCTCGTAAGTAAAGACGATTTAGTGGAAGAGGATGTTCCCGAAGAGGTACGCGAGCTCATGCAGAAACGAGAGGATGCGCGAGAGCGCCGAGATTGGGAAGAAGCGGATGTATTGCGAAATAAAATAGAAGCTGCGGGGTACGAAATTGGAGATAGTGCCGACGGACCCATTCTTCGCCGCCGCTAAAATGATAAACGCCCCCCGCCGTTGGCGGGGGGCGTTTTGGTTTGGTAGGCGAGGTCGCCTACCTTCTTGTTGACATTGCGGCAAGCCGAGCGTTCGCCCTGTCCATCTGACCAGCACGGGCGAGCGGCTTGTCGCGCTTCTGCTGCCGGCTCTCACGAGTCCGGGGACCAGGCTTGCTGCTACCACCTCGGTTGTTCCTGTTTGCTCCCATAGCCCCTTCCTTGAAATATCCCGGGGAAACACGCCTCCAACTATACAAAAAAGAGGCACCTTTTTCAAGTACCTCTTTTTTATTTCACTCGCGGCCCCACGCCTTTCAGCGTCCTACCACTCTTTGGCATTGGGCGTTTCTTGCGCCCTTTCTCATCTTGTTTCTTCGCGCGGTTTGCCTTCGCGTGTTTTTCAGCGGGGTAGTCGCTCATTCGTCAATCCGGGGAAGCACCTCCTGCCCGTCTTCAATATTTTCTCCGACCTCAACACCAGGTCCGATAACCACGTCATTGCCGATAAGCACACCCCCCTCAAAAGACGCGTACGGTTCCACGGTACCGTTGTCCCCCATCATAACCCCAAGAAATTCCTTGCCCGTATCAACGGACTCACCCTTCACAACCGCACGCACGGTACCCCCCTCTTTGGAGTTGGGAGCAATATGCACGCCATTTCCGATTGAGCACTGCGCTCCCACTACGGAATTTTCAAGGTGCGCGCCTTGAACAAGTGTCCCCTCGCCAATAACAACGTGACGCAGGATACTATCCTGCCCGATAACCGCGCCCGCACCAATACTGGAAGGTCCGACAATCAACGCGCCCGAAGCAACACGCGCACCCTCTCCGATATATACGGGGCCTTCTATCGTTGTGCCTTCTTCAACAATAGCCCCTTCCCGCATTGCTGTATTTGCGCCAGATGAGGCGAGAATATCAAGCGCCACGAATACGTCCCACGGGTACTTGAGGACCGGCACGTCCTCTTCTTCCATCAGTACTACGGTTCGCGCGGCGGCATACTCGTTTAGCGCGTCCACGAGGTCTGTTTCGTGGTGCGCGGCTAGGTTTTCATAAAAAGAGAAAAAATCCTGACCCAACAGCTCAATTCCCACGCGTTTTATCGTAGACTTTTCTGTTCCGCGCGCGGGTTTTTCAGTAATGCGTGTTACCCGCCCCCCATCGCTCTCGATGATGCCAAAATTCCAAGGTGTTTCCGTTGGGGCACCCACCAGCACGCCGTCAGATTTGTGCTCTGTGGCATAGGTAGCCATCCGCGCAACCAATGGGCCCGCATTGACCATATCGGGCCACACAAGGGCAAAATTGCCCCTTACAAGCGGCTGCGCTTGGTAGAGAGAGTCGCCGGTCCCGATTGGCTCTTCCTGCACCACAAAGCGCACCGCCATCGTGCCAATTATTGAAGGAATGATGCTTGGAATAACAGAGCCTTGCCCGTGCACTACAATTGCCTCCTCTACCACGCCTGCCGCCGCCAAGCTTTCGAGCGTCCAAAGCAAAAGTGGCTTCCCGAAAATGGGGAAGGTTGCTTTATGTTCGTGGTTGAATGGCCAGAAGCGTGTAGAACGCCCCGCGGCAATTAAAACGGCTTGCATAGTGCTTACTAGCTTCTCTTTAGTATAAAATGAAAAGGGCGGGGAGGATACCTACCTACCGGCAGGCAGGCTGGCACCCAATCCCAACCCCATGCTACGATACGCTATCCACTATGGCAGGCACAACGAACCAACAAGACCGCATCCCGCCCCAAGACATAAAGGCAGAGCAATCAGTGCTCGGTTCGGTCCTTATTGATAAGGAGGCATTTTTCCGTGTTGCCGACGCGCTCAAATCGGATGACTTTTATTCGCCCCAGCACCGCCTCATCTTCACGGTGATGTTGCAGTTAGCCGAAAAGAACCGCCCCATTGATATCCTTACGGTTTCGGGCGCATTGAAAGAAACCAAGAAGCTTGAGGATGTGGGCGGACACGCCTACCTTACGAAGCTCGTCAATTCCGTACCAACCGCTTCTAATGTTACCTACTACGCGGATATGGTGCGCCGAAAGTCAATTTTGCGTCGTCTCATTGAATCTTCCTACCACATTGCGCAATTAGGCTATCAGGAAGACCAGGATGTAAACGTGCTTCTGGACCAAGCCGAACAGCACGTCTTTAGCATCGCCGAGAACTCTTCGCAAAATTTCTACCGGCTCGATAAATCAGCGCTTGAAGAAGCGTTTGAACGCATCGACCACCTTTCCAAAAACAAGGGCGAGGTGCGCGGTGTGCCGACCGGGTTTGCCGACCTGGACCACATGCTCTCGGGTTTCCAAAAATCAGACCTTGTCATTTTGGCCGCACGACCTTCGCTCGGTAAGTCGTCCTTGGCGCTCGACATTGCCCGCAACGTTGCCTCACAGCACAAAGTTCCCGTCGGTATCTTTAGCCTGGAAATGAGCCAGGACCAGATCATTGACCGTATGATTTCTTCAACGGCGCACGTAGACCTCTGGAAAATTCGCACGGGAAAACGTCTGGAGGATAACGATTTTATGCGCATCCAGGATGCCCTCAATACACTCTCAGAAGCTCCTATCTTCATTGACGATGGCCTCACCTCCAGCGTCTTGCAGATGCGCGCCATGGCACGCCGCCTGCAGGCCGAACACGGCCTGGGCCTGCTTATCGTGGACTACCTCCAGCTTATCCAGCCACGCCGCGACTCCGACAGCGTGGTATCGCAGGTCAGCGAAATCTCGCGTTCCCTGAAAGCGCTCGCCCGCGAATTAAATATTCCCGTCCTTGCCCTCTCCCAGCTGTCCCGTGCCGTAGAGCAGCGCGGCGGGCGCCCGCGACTCTCAGACCTTCGCGATTCCGGTTCCATCGAACAGGATGCGGACGTTGTGATGTTCATCCACCGCGAAACCCAAAACCACGAAGACCCCGAGGCAGGCAATATTGCCGAGCTTATCGTTGCCAAGCACCGTAATGGTCCGACTGGCAAAGTTGACCTCGTCTTTAACCGCGCATGGGCGAGTTTCGCCGACCCTGAAAAATACCGCGAGGTACCGGCAGAATTTGCAAGCGCCAATAATGATTTTGCCGCTGAACGTATGTCCGATATGGGAATCGACGACATCCCCGCCTAACCCCCCTCCTCCGCATTATTATTTTGGTTTGTCTACCTTTGTGGCCGACTAAAAAGCAAGTGGAGGCCCACAAAGGTAGACAAACCAAAAGCCATGCTCCCTCTTTCTCTTCAGGAATTAAAACGGCACTTTGCCAAATACCCGGGCGTTGGCCCACGACAAGCCGAGCGCTATGCTTTTTTTGTACTGAAACAATCCGCCGATGATCGTGACGCGCTCATTGCCGCACTTACCGCCCTGCAAAATGTACAGCTCTGCCGCCAGTGCTTTTTACCCACGGAAAAGAATGAAACGGGGCTCTGCGCTATTTGCACCGACCCAAAACGCGACAATAACCTTATCTGTGTGGTGGAAAAGGAGAGCGATGCGGTTAATATGGAAAAAGCAAAGGCGCACGAAGGCACATACCATATTTTAGGAGAAAATATATCTCCCCTCACCCAATCCGAGATTGCAAAAAAACGCCTGAAGGCGCTCGTGGCGCGCGTGCAGGGCGCCAAAAAAACAGAAAAGAAAGAAATAATCCTGGCGCTCAATAATACCCGTGAAGGCAATTTTACCAGCCTCTATGCCCAAGAACTTTTCAAAAAGAATGAACTGCCTAATACCCGCATCACCCGCCTGGGCCGCGGCCTTGCCACCGGCAGCGAGCTTGAGTACGCGGACGAGGATACGTTGAGAAATGCGCTCCAAGGACGGCAGTAACAGAAAAGCCACCCCTAAGGGGTGGCTTTTCTGTTTGAGTGCAATTATTTCTCTTCGCTCTTTGCCGCAGGTTTCTTGGCGGCGGCTGCTTTTTTGCCAATCGCGGTAATTTCTACGCGAGTCTTGGGCTGTCGGTGGCCGGTCTTCTTGCTTCGACGGGTGCGGCGGCGGTACTTCATAATGATTACCTTGTCCTCCTTTACCTGCGCCACAACCGTGGCGGATACCTCTACGCCCGAAACGAGGGGAGAACCTACCTGCACGCTATCGCCATCCTCCACGAGCAATACCTCGGAAAAATGAACAGCGTCACCCGCTTCAACGGGCAATTTTTCAATATTGAGAATGTCGCCTTCGGCGACGCGGTACTGCTTACCGCCTGTTCGGATAATAGCTTTCATAGTGATTATTGGTGTAATGAGAGTCGTATTTTGAGAGGGAAACTTCCCAAAACAACTTCCCTACTATACGGCAAAAGCAGAGACTACGCAAGTCCCCTACTCCTCATCCTTGAAGGGCCGCTCCAGCAGCATAGGCTCTACTTCCCCGCCCACCGCCTTATCGGTAATGCGAACCACGTCCTTATCTATCTTCTTGAGCTCTTTGTAGGCGGTATTGTAGTGGTTGACCGTTGTACCGAGGGAATTGCCCAACTTACCCATATAGGACTCGTAACTGGCGATATGGCGCCCCAGCTCCTCCACATTCTTGATAATATCCTTTGCCTGCCCTTCTATCTGGAATGCGCGGAAACCGTGGAGTACGGACTGTAGGTACGCGGAGAATGTTGTCGGGGAAACGATAATAACCTTTTTGTCCCGATACGCGTAGTCAATGAGGTTGCGGGTATTCACCTTCACCGCTCCTACTTCATTGACGAGCAAGTCGTAGTAAATCCCTTCGGCTGGAATAAACATAAAGGCGAATGGCAGCGTACCCTCCTTTGGGCGAATATACTTCGCGGTCTCGTCGATGCGCTTCTTGAGGTCGTTTTTAAACTCTCGCTCCAACACTTCTCGCTGGACTGGATCCTTCTCTTGCGCCACGCGCATGTAGTTATCCAATGAGAACTTCGCATCGATAGGAATAAGGCCATCCTTGGTTTCAATAATGGCATCCACAACATCGCCATCGGCAAACGGGTACTGGAGTTTATACGTACCCGGGGGGAGAATATTAGATAGCACCAGCTCAAGCCCCGCCTCACCCAAATTGCCACGCTGTTTCTGGTTCTTGAGCACTTGCTCAAGGCTATGCAAGGAGTCGGCAATTGTGAGCACCTGTTTACTCCCCTCACGCACCTCGGTCAGTTTTTCCGTGATTTCTTGGATAAGCTTTTGGGATTCAGAAAACTGCGTGTGCACCGCCTTCTGCATAGAGTCGGCAGAATCTCCAAGCTTCTGGTCAAGCGCGCTCCGTAATTCGCTCAGTTGGCCCTGCAACAACAAAACGCCCGCCATATTATCTTCGGGCTTTTTTGTGTTTTCTTTCCACAACAGATAGGCGACTACCGCCCCCAACACTCCAATAACAATAATGTATCCTACTTCACCCATAGTTAGCGTTTTTTGTTAAATACCCACGCCTTATATCCGAAAAAGTTCCAGAAAAGCGATACCACCACAGCAACGAGAGCTCCAATGTTGCCCCAAATACCCTCGCCTAAACCCCACTGGGGCCCAATCACGTTCACTACGATATGCGCCGATAAGACATTTAAGAGAAACCCGCCCAAGCTTACCATTCCAAATTGCATGGCTTCATTCCCCGCCTTTTTTGTACTAGACTCAAATGTCCAATACTTATTCCATACATAGCTATTGAGGATAGCTATGCCAAAGGCAACGGTCTTAAATAAAAGGTACCCACCACCCGAAGCGATACCAGTTGCCAGGATAAAGGCGTTTAGTACCCCTAAGTCAACGAAAGTATTGAGCGCTCCGACAAGAATAAACTTTGCGGCTTGATATAGAATAGAAACAATGCGCGAGGCGGCAACGGCTAGTGCCAGCCCCACCAAAGAGAGAATGGGCAGTGTGATGGCAAGGGCGTAGAACGTACTCAACCCCGACAGGGTACGCACGAGGTCAGCCGGAATAGGAAGCTCTGGCGCGTTCACCCGCAACATAATGGTAAGTAACCACGCAATCGCTTCCCCAATAATAAGAGCAGCAATTACATCCTTTTTATGCAATGAAAGAATCATAAGAGAGAATTACAGATATATTCTTATGATACCATAAGGATAGATATGAACTGATAGCCGGTAGCTCAAAAATATGAAGACACAATCCCTCTCTTTCCGCGTAAGCGCCCTTATTGCCGCCGTACTGCTTTCTGCAATGGGCGCGCTCATGCTCTACCGGGCCGCAACCGAAACCACTATTGTTGATGAAACCCCCCATATTGCCGCTGGGTACTCCTACACGGTACTGCGGGACTACCGACTCAACCCCGAACACCCCCCCTTGGTAAAAATGCTTTCGGCCATCCCGTTGGCGTTCAAAGACCTTTCGTTCCCAATACAAAACTCCCACTGGACCCAAGCCGTAAATGGCCAGTGGGACATTGGTGCACTATTTCTCTTTGGCGGACATAACGACGCGGTATCTATTACCTTCTGGGCGCGGATGGCGCCACTCCTGCTCACGCTTCTCCTTGGGGTTTTGTTGTTTTTGTGGACATTTGAGCGCGCGGGCGCGCTCGGTGCACTCATCGCTACCACCCTATTCGCTTTTTCGCCGACGTTCTTGGCGCATGGGCCTCTCGTTACTACCGACGCGGGCGCTGCCCTCGCCGCGCTTTCGGCAACATACTTCTTAATTCGGTGGTTACAGAACCAAACGTGGCGCAACCTCCTATACGCGGGGACTGCCTTCGGCATCGCCCAACTCATTAAGTTTTCAATGATACTGCTCGTCCCCTACTTTGGGGTAGCGGTTATCGTGTGGATACTCCTTAAGGATCGCCCCTCCTTCGGAGGTACGGCGCCGACCATTCTTATCGCGTACACGCGCCGCATTCTTTCCTATACGGGTCATCTCGTGCTCATTGGTAGTATTGGCCTGCTCGTCGTCTACCCCGTATACGCGTACACAATTTCTAACTACCCGGCGGAAGTCCAGCGCGCGCAAACAAGTGCTATTTTAGAAAGCTCACCCTACCCCGCCGCCGCGCAAGCCGTGGTATGGGCATCCGACAAACCACTCCTACGCCCTTACGCGCAATTTGCCCTCGGGCACCTTATGGTCCTGCAACGAGTTGCGGGGGGCAATACCATCTACTTTATGGGAGAGGTTGCCAAACAAGCGTGGGTGCAATACTTCCCCACCGTATTCGCATTAAAGGAGCCCTTGGCCCTGCTCACTATACTTACTGGCGCCATAATCGTAGTGGGCGCATCTTTCTTGAATGATAAAAAAAGAGACCTTAAAAAATGGGGGTCTACCTACGCCATTGAGATACTTTTGGCGATATTTATAGCGTTCTACTGGGGAGTAAGTATGGCGGGCAACCTCAACATCGGCGTACGGCACATACTACCGACAATGCCATTTCTCTACCTACTGCTTGCGGTAGCTATAACTTCTTGGGTACGCGGTAGTAAAACCGATAGCAGTATGCCCAGCACTTTTGGGTCGCTCTTGCGCATGTGGTACACTCGCTGGCTCAAGCTTTCTATAGTGGGCGTGCTACTCGCGTGGTACGTCTTTAGCTCGCTTTCTGCCTACCCACACTCCTTAGCGTACTTCAACGAACTTGCCGGTGGGCCTGATGGCGGCTACCGATTCGTTACCGACTCCAATTTGGACTGGGGGCAGGATTTGCGCGCACTCGCCGACTACGTAGATGAAAAAAATATTGAAGTGATACGGGTTGATTACTTTGGCACCGCCTCCGTTCCCTACTTCATGTATGAATCGTACCGGCCCTTTACGAACACTCCCCAAGAACGCCATGGGTGGATTGCAATATCGGCAACAAAACTGCAGGAAGGCCGCGCAACATCCGCAAAGGGCTACGCGGATAAACCAACCGACTACTACCGCTGGCTGGACGCGTACAAACCCGAAACAATTATTGGGCACTCCATTTTCGTCTACTATATCCCTTAATTCTCCTCTTCTCCTCCCCCTTCAACAGTAAAAACATAGTGATTTTTGCAGCATCCGGAAGTCGCGCGGGCATGGTGCCCGGTACGGGCGAGCGCGACTGAGGAGCAATGCGGCCGCCTCGCTGGGGCGGCCGACGTGGTGAAAAAACCAATACGTTTTTATTATTCCGCCACCACCTCTTCTTGCACCGGCGCGGGCGCACTACGAAATTTATAGAAGAGACGGCTACCAAGGCGCGCATCTATGTATTCCAGTTCGCCCCTCCTATTCCGTATTCGGTTGGCAACCACCAGCGCGATATTTTCCACCTGCGGCACAAACTCCTCAGCGCGGGACAGGCGCGCTTCCCAGTTGGGTAGAAAACCAACACGCACTTCCTCGTCGCTGGCAATCACCACGTACGAAGGCTGCTCAAAGCCGCTCTCAAATGCCGCGTAGAGTACTTCGAGGTCCATCATATCCGTATCATTCAACACGCGCTCACCTGTGGTAGCGGTGGCAAAACGCTCATCACGTATAAACCGCAGCAAAAACCCACGCGCATTATTGGGGGCGCTTTCAAAAATTACCCCGTCTTCTCCATAAAAAAAGCACGGCAGGTTGGCAGGCGCACCCTTGGCGGCACACCAAATACCATTTCGCTCGCGCTCTTGCACGACAATGGTAATGCCGTGGGGTAGGTTGCTCGCCACCTCAACGCTTTTGAGGCGCGCAAACGTTTTAAATAGATGCTTCTCGAGCGACGAAGACGGGAAGATAAGGGTAGCACGCGGAACAAACCCAAGAAATTTCCGCGCAGTCCACTCGGTTGCCTCCGCCTCTATCGCGGTTCTTCCTTCTTCCCCAGACGCTCCTTCTATTACAACTGTTTGGACTGAAAACTGCCCCGAAAAAAAGATAATTACCGACAAAGATAGCATCGCAACTCCTGCCACTACGCTCGCCGTAATCGCGACTGAAGGGACGCGTGAAAAAAACGCCGGCATATGGGGCGCAAAACTTCTTTCTTTCTTAGGACGAATAACGGGGTTAAACCTCCGGTTCCGTTTAGGCTGAAAAAAGGGCATTATCCGATTCGCTCAAAACCGGTATAGGGCTGCAGGGCAGCGGGAATAGAAATACTGCCATCTTCATTTTGATGGTTCTCCAGAAGCGCAATGAGGGTGCGGCCAATCGCAAATGCAGTGCCATTCAGAATGTGTGCAAGCTGGGTTCCCTCGTTGCCCTTCACGCGAATACCAAGGCGGCGCGACTGGAAATCGGTCGTGTTGCTGGTTGAGTGGGTTTCGCGATACGTGTTCTCACTGGGAATCCATGCTTCAATATCGTACTGGTTGGCGGCAACAAACCCCATATCGCCGGTGCAAATACGCACAACTTGGTAGGGGATTTCCAACTTCTGCATAAGGCACTCCTCAATGGCAAGCATAAGCTGATGCTCATCATCGGACTTGTCTGGTGTGGCAAACGTTACCATTTCCACCTTATCAAACTGGTGTACGCGCAGGATGCCCTTGGTATCGCGGCCATACGAGCCCGCTTCACGACGAAACGCTGAAGAAAAACCAACAAACCGCTTCGGTGCATCCCCTTCTTCAAGGGTTTCGCCGGCCAACATAGGTACAATAGCGTGTTCTGCTGTTGCCACTAAGTACAGGTTGTCTTCCGGCAAGTGGTATATCTGCTCCGGCTCCTTGTCTAAGTAGCCGAGCCCTCGCATCGCCTCCTCGCCAACCAGTACCGGCGGGACGATAGGCGCAAAGCCCTCGCTCGCCGCTTCGTCCATTGCCATACGCACAAGCGCAAACTCAAGGATAGCAGCTTCATTTTTTATGTAGCCAAAACGCGTGCCAGAAACCTTCGCGGCGCGCTCGGTATCAATGAGGTCGTGCAGTGCACCTAGCTCGGTAGAATCTTTCGGAGTAAACGAAAACTCTGGCTTCTCCCCCACTGTGCGCACAACCACGTTCCCACTTTCGTCTTCGCCTCGTGGCACGTCGGCAAAAGGTACATTGGGAAGAACGCGAGCTATAACGTCGCGCTTTTCCTGTGCTTCCTTCAACCCTTCTTCCGACGCTTGAATCTTTTCTTTCAGCCCTTCTGCTTCCTTTATTTTCTCCGCCCGTTCATCGGCGGTGGCGCTCGCAATGGCATCGGACAAAACATTACGCTGGGCGCGTAGGCCCTCTACCTCTCCTAAAAGTGCGCGGTAGCTTTCATCAAGCGCGAGAAGCTCGTCAATATCAATGGCGCTCTTCTTCGCCGCGATTCCTTCCTTTACCGCCTCTCTATTTTCCCGAATGTAGTCAAATGACAGCATAGTAATTATTTTTTGTTCTTTTCGCCCTCCCCTCCCCGCAAACGGGGATAAAAGAAGAACACGCTCTTTGGAGCATTTCTTTCCTGCGTAGACCGCCTAAAGGGCAAGTGAGCGGTCGGTGGGAAAGAAATGCTCCAAAAACTAAATCTTATAGATCACATCTTTGCGCTCCACCACAATCTCCCATCGGTTCCTCTTCGCAATCTTATACAGCCCTGAATTCGGATTAAACGCGATAGGCCGGCTTACCATTTTCAACATTGGCGCATCACTATCCGTATCGCCCACACCCACCGAACCGGCCAAGGTTAGGTTTTCCTTTTCAATGGCGCGCTGCAGAATAAGGTCTTTGCGCACAATAAGATCTTGGTACTGCACCTTCCCTGTTAGAAATCCATCTTCGTCTATCTCATACAAAAAAGCGTACACCTTATTAAATCCCATCACGCGGGCGAAAGGCTCTACAATGTGGTAGGGCGAGTGGGAAATCGCCAGCATAAAGTGGTCTTTCTGCAACTTGTCTACTAAATCGCGCGTATAGCGGTATACGCGGTTCTTTTTGAAGATGAGCGCACGTTCCGCGACCTCGATAACTTCATCCAGCGGCAACCCCTTGATATGGGCAAGGTACGTTTCAATAACCTTGCCAATGTAGTCATCGTAATTCCCCTTTCGGTCTTGCCATAAGTTAAGCTCGAGCTCGTAATTCTTACGCGCTGAAGCCGGGAAGTAGCCTTCCTGGATAAGAGCTTCCACAAGCTCAATCAGTAAACTAGAGCGGAAAATCGTCCCGTCGATATCAAATACCGCGAATTTCTGCTTCTTGCCTTTCATGCCTTTAGTATAGCAACGGAATGAAAAGAATTCTATTGACGGCAGGTGTATTCTATTGCAGGATACCGCTACCTCAGAAAGGAGGGGTTATGAATAAAGAGCCCTCACTCGGGGAGTTCCAAACAGCAATCGCACAATGGGCAGAAACGCCCCTTGAGTACCTTGTCATCAATTTTCTCTGGGCTGCTGATCACTCTCTCTGGCAAACGCACCACACCATGGTTGGCGGCACACCCCAGAGCGTGGTTGAATTTCTTGGCACGCCAACAATCTTCCAGGATCTTGTCCGGCAATTGGTAATCATCGCCCGATTCGCCGGAGTCAACCTAGAAGAAGCCGTGTGGCAGAAGTTTCCCGACATCTGCCCCTACTGCGGACGTAAGCCCTGCGAATGCGCCGAGAAAAAGAGTAGTCCTCACGAGGAGCTCTCTGTTCCGAAATCGCGGAGCTTTACCGCGGATGAGCTACGGGTGATGTTGGCTGAGATCTACCCACCTGCACGCGCTAGGGACAAGGAGTACTTCTACTTCCAGGGCAAAATCATTGAGGAAGCTCATGAAGTTCTTGAAGTGCTTCGTTCGCCTGAACATCGGGAGCGAGAAGACGAACTTGCCGACTTGTTCGCCCGAGTCGCGGAGGTCGCAACCGTGAAGGGCATACCACTTGCCTGTTAGAAAGGGGGTCCCCACGGGACCCCCTTTATCGTGCTACAGTAGAAGTATGAACGCGCTTGGGACCCTCTTATTGTTGCTCATATCGCCTGCTTTAGCACAGGAGCCTTCCATTGTATTTAACGAAATCGCGTGGATGGGAAGCACCACCTCCGCAAACGATGAATGGATTGAGCTGTACAACCCAACTAGCACTGAAATTGACCTGACGGGGTACAAAATCGTTGCCGCCGATGGCGCGCCATCAATAACGCTCAAAGGCATGGCCCTCCCCAACGGGCTTTTTCTTTTGGAGCGCACCGATGATGCTACCACGCCAGCCCTGGCGGACATGCTCTACACGGGCGCGTTATCCAATGAAGGCGAGACCCTGCGCCTCTACGACGCAAGCGGCAACCTTGTTGACGAAGTTGCCGGCTGGAGCGCGGGCGACAATGAAACAAAGCAAACCATGGCTCGCAATGGGCAAACATGGGCGTTCGGCGTTGCCAACGGCACTCCCGGCGCTGCAAATATATTCAGTGAAACGCCCCAAAAAAAAGATACTCCAACATCTGTTAAAAAATCAGCAGCAACTACGACACCCTCGCGTACCGCAATAGCCTCAACGCCCTCTGGCGAAGAGGGCCGAGTGGTCGCCCCACCCATATCAGCGAGCACGCTACCAATCACTCTTAAAAACAATGGCCCTAAAATTCCAGCACTCGTGGGGCTCTTTGCTGCCCTTATGGGCGCTGCCGCCATTACCTTCTTCGTTCTCCCTCGAGTCGAACGGAAGAAGATGGACGATTCCACCCCCCCTCCTCCCTCTTAAACCTATACACTCCATGTCCGGTCGGACATGGAGTGTATAGTTACGAAAGTTCTATTTTCTTGAATCCCTCCGCATAGCGGAGGTTTGCTTTTTTCCCCAGTGCCGCGGCACGTTCGCGTACTCGTTTTTCAAATCCTTCCGGCACCTGGCTCGCGTGTGCCCGCAACGCCTCTATTTTCGTCGTAAGAGTGGAAGAAATATCTTCAAAGTGCTCCGCGTCATCCCACGAAACGAGCATGAGCATTTTTGTTTTGTGTGCCGCAAGCCCCGCTTTCTCATGGTGGGGAAAGTTCATCCGGTCGCGGGCGATAGGGTACACAGCATCAATAGTCGCTGCTCCCGCCGCGCGGTGGTCCGAGTGGTTAATCACGCCACGCTTTGTTGAATAGAGAAACGTAGGGTCAAGCGTTACCACTACATCTGGCTTCACCTGCCTAATCGCTTTTGTAATTTCCTCTTTCAGCGTGTGGTCCACAACCAATTCGCCGTCGGGGTGCTTCAAAATAATTACATTTTTTACTCCGGCAACAGCGGCCGCAGTTTCCTGTTCAGCCTTGCGGATGCGCGCAAGCTTCACGGGCGTCATCTTGGGGTCTTCGCTCCCCTTACTGCCGTCGGTGCACACTAGATATGTAATATCTGCACCACCCTTCGCCCACTTTGCCATCGTTCCGGCCGAGCTAAAATCCATATCGTCTGGATGGGCGAATACGGCGAGCACACGCTGCGGGGTTGTAATGTTTTTGGTCATATTATTCTTTTGCGCCTCCCCCATCCTTCCATGGAACATGTTTCAAGAAGGGGTAATATAAATCGTTATCAATATCTATTTCAAAACTTCCCTGCGGGTCTTGTGTATCTTCGCTTTTGCCAAACTGCACGAACGGCACATCACTCATAGTAGCGGCGGGTGTCTGTTCGCTTCCCTCGCCCATCGCCAAAACCGCGGCGGCCGCTAACCCATCGGCAATGTTTGCCTGCTCTAATTTGAACTCGCGTCCGAAAATATCTTCCGTTTTACGGTAGTCGTTGAGGGGCGCAAAACCCGCGTACCCTAAGCAAATACCAACTGTCCCGCGGCGCAACGGAATAGAGTGGGAGTCAGTAATAATAACCGCCGCACTCCTAACGCTGTATCGCTCCTTCAGCCACTCCAGAATCTGCGCCGCCGCTCCGTTAGGGTTAGTCGGCCACAGCACGAAGTGTTCGTTCGCGTTGCTCTCATCAATACCGGCGGTTGGGATGAGAAGGTTATTTTTTAGGGTATGCATAACCCATTCACCCGGCACCTCACTGCGCTCCAGGTACTTATCCGCTTCCCGCTTCACCAACTCATCTTTTTCGCTCTCTGCCAGCGGAACGGTGCGCCCCTGCCATATGCTTACTACCTTTGAAGAAACCGCCAACACGGCGTTTTCGGGAAATTGAGTGATACTCTCACCCAAGGCCGCCAGCAGGTCATCCTGGGGCGGAATAAGGGCGCGAGTTTTTATCGCATCTATTTTCATTGCTCCTATCATTGCCGAAAAACAAAAAACGCGCAATGGCGTTTACTGAAATAGCACCCCAAGGGCCTGCCTGCCGGTAGGCAGGGAATCGGCGTCGGCTCACTAGGCTCATACTACGCTTTCAGCTTGTACTCGCCAAGTGGCTCCTGCCCGGCCTCGCCCGTGCGCTACGCGCACACGGCTGCGGCTTTCGATTCCCCGCGCAGAGCAAAACAGATTGCTCTGCTTTGGGACCCACCATAAAGAAAAACACTCCGGATTCCCGGAGTGTTTTTCTTTATGGTACCCCCAAGGGGAATCGAACCCCTGTTTCCACCGTGAGAGGGTGATGTCCTAACCGCTAGACGATGGGGGCAATAGCACCCAATTACTGTACCAGAAAATGCCGCAAAATCAAGGACTACTTGTCCGGCGGGACTTGGTAGTACTGCAGCATAAACGCTGAAATATCATGGAATACTGGCGCTAATGAATCGGCGGCAAAGCGAATCGTCTTGGGGTTGTCTACCTTGATGATGCCAATAAAACGCGGGTTGTACGCGGGCGCGTATCCCACAAACGAGTGAATAACCTGGTCGGAATACCCCGGCCCGTCAGGATTAGGCACCTGGGCGGTACCGGTTTTTGCCGCGGTAGAGTAGCCCGGGATGCTCGCCTTCTTGTCGTACCCGTTTTCAGCCGTACTAACGAGCATTCCCGTCAGGCGCGATGCGGTTGCCGCCGAAATGGGCGTCCCCACCTCTTTGGGCTTGGTTACCTCCTCCCCTGCCGATGTGGAAACTTTGCTCACCACATAAGGCTGCATCATCACCCCGTTATTGGCGAGTGCCGAAATAGCGCTCAATAGTTGCAGGGGCGTCATCGAAATACCTTGGCCAAATGTTGCGGTTGAAAAGTTGACCGCCGCGCTGCCGGGGGCGATACCGCGAATATTGCCCGGCTGTTCCCCGGGTAGCTCAATGCCGGTAATTTTGTCGATGTGGAACGCGGTTACATAGTCACGGAAACGGTCGTTGCCCAACAGGCGCTGGGCATACATGACACCTGTGTTTAAAGAAGACTCCAATACTTGCGTCATCGTCTGGATGCCACGGCCTTTGCCGTCAAAGTTTTTGACAGTGTAGCCGTCTACCTCAAAGGACCCCGTATCGTTGTATGTTGTGGTTGGCGTTACCACTCCGGCGTCAATGGCGGCCGCCATAGTAATAGGCTTAAAGCTTGAACCGGGCTCAAAACTACCTGCAACCGCGTCGTTGCGGAAAATAGCAATGTCTTCGGCGTCTCCATAGGTGTTGGGGTCAAAACCAGGCAAATTTGCCATGGCAATAATGGCGCCGGTCTTTGGATCCATAAAAATAGCACTCCCCGCATCCGCATCCAAATAGTCCACCGCTTGCTTCAGGCGCTGCTCCACAAAAAATTGCACGCCGTAGTCAATAGTAAGCTCAACATCCGCTCCTGCCTGCAACGATTCCTCCCCGACACCGAACAATGACTCACTCACTGCCATTCCGGAAAGTTGGTCCTCATAACTGCGCTCAATTCCATACTGACCCGAACGCGTGTTGCCCGAATACCCTACGAACCCTAACACTTGGGATACAAGCTCGTGCGCGGGGTAGAAACGAACAAGCTCATTGCGTACATAAATACCTTTGAGGTTTAAGTTCTCTACCTTATCAACCTGCTCTTGCGTTATCTGGTTCTTGATGAGGGCATATGAAGAACCAGAATTAGAAAGGCGCTGCAGTAAAACCGGCTGAATGTGCTCCTCTATCTGGAGTATATCAACCAACGGGGAAAGGGTAATCGCAGGGTCTTCAATTTCTTTGGGGACCGCGTATACGAGGGGCATTTTGCGGTTTGTCGCCACCAAGAAACGGGACGAGCCCGCCTTGTCTTGCAAGTAAATATTGCCGCGTGGCGGTAAGAGCTCTTGCAAGCCGCGCTGCTGGCCTAACGCCAACGCGGAGTAGTAATCCCCTTTCTCAATCTGCAATCCGTAGAGGCGAACCAAAAGCGCGCCAGCAAGGAGCGCGCAGAGAAGAAAAAGAAATTTGGTGCGCCAGGTAGCCACCAAAGAGCCCGTGATGGTGTGGGAAGAAGAAACCATAGACGTTGCGACTTACTAGCGGACGGCAACGGCCGTATCGGAAGCTCGCTCTATGTAGTATACCTGACCCGCGCTCGTGTAGGAAAGCGAGGCGCTGCGCTCAGAAATTTGCTGGAGCGAACCGACCTCGGCGAAACGAATTTGCAAATTAGTAGTCTCTTCCTTTGCGTCCGTGATGGCATTCTGCTTCTGTTGCAACGAAAGGTCAGCGCGCATTAACGCCGTGGCCGACAACGCATACGCGGCGAGCAGGACTGCAACGAGTGCCACAAGCCCCCCAGAAACAAATACGGGGCGGTGGGAGCTGAATGAGTTAAGGAAGGAGAACTGATACATTGGTGAAAATTATGAACTCTTTGTAATAAGAAATGCCCGTAACTTTGCACTTCGGCTTCGGCGGTTTTCGCGCGTCTCGCCATAGCGTGCCCTAACAACTTTCTTGGTAAGAATCGTTCCCAACCCCGCTTCTTTCCATGCACGAAACTCATTCTTTACAATTCGGTCTTCAAGCGAATGGAAGCTTATGACCACAATGCGGCACCCATCTCCCGCAACTTCCAGCGCCCCATTCAACCCCTGCCGTACGACGAGTAGCTCCTCGTTCACGGCAATACGCAATGCCTGGAATGTACGAGTGGAAGGGTTAATCCCTGGACGAGCCCTTGCCACGCTGGAAACAATTTCCGATAACTGGGCCGTGGTTTCAATGGGCGCCTTCTTGCGAGCATCGGCAATTGCCTTGGCAACCAACCGCGCACGAGGTTCTTCCCCGTAGTCGCGCAGTATGGTCTCCAGTTGTTCGCGGGACGCACCATTCACAATATCCCGCGCACTCTGGTGCGCTTCGTCCGTTGGGTCGTAGCGCATATCCAGCCGCTCATCCTTCTGGAACGAAAACCCGCGCCCACTTTCCTCTATCTGCCAAGAAGAGAATCCGAGGTCGAACAAGATTCCCTGTGCCCCCTCGAAACCCTCTTCTTGGGAGATATCGGCGATATCTCGATAGCTGCCATTCACTACCACAATATTTTCGTGCAATCCCTGCTCTAAAATCTTTGCGACCAATGCCTCTGAAGCTTCGGGGTCTCGCTCGATGGCGAGTACACTGCCCTTTTCCCCTACTGCCTCCGCCATGCGCACCGTGTGGCCTCCCTGCCCCGCCGTGCAATCAATTGCCTTCTCCCCCTCTTTCAAATCAAGGTACTGCAGGACTTCATCAACTAAGACGGGAATGTGTACCATACGCACAGTTAGACGCCCAATTCACCTAAACGTTCCGCCATGTTGCCCGCCTCCTTCTCGCTCTTTGCCTTGTAGGTGTTCCAACGGGTAACGTCCCAAATTTCCATTCGGTTAAACAACCCTGCCACTACCACCTGCTTCTTGAGGCCCGCGTACTCCTTGAGGTAGTCAGGGACCAGCACGCGCCCCAAGCGGTCAACGGCAACTTCCATGGCACCCGCCAACATCAAACGACTAAAGCCACGTGCGTCGCTCTGCCCAAGGGGCAAGGAACCTAATTTTTCCGCGAGCTTCTGCCATTCTCTCTGGGGGAATACAAACAAACAGTTATCCAATCCGCGTGTTACGACTACTGTTGTCCCCGCTTCTGCGCGAAATTTCGCTGGGATTGCCAGTCGCTTCTTTTGGTCTACGCTGTGTGAGTATTCTCCGAGAAACATACCAATAGCGTCTATGAGCGTAGCGAATAGCTACGCTATTGAGTACCCTGAGCGAGTTCCGATGCTTTGGTCGGAACGAGTCGTAGGGTTACTTTAATTTATACTTATCCACAATTAAGGTGACTTTTCCCCACTTTTTTCCACAACCCATTAACTATGACCCATTTTAACCCACCAATGCACCACCAGCAACCCCCACTTATCCACACAAGAGGACTCCCTCACCAACATAAAACACCCCTAAACGAGGGGTGTTTTATGTTGGTGAGCTTTCTTTTAATGGTTAGATGGCTGCGACTCGTTTCTTGCCCACAATAATGCGATGAGGCTTCTCAAGAATATCCCTCAAGAAACGGTCAAACATTTTCGTGCGGTATTCATACTCTTCAGTAGAAAGAAGGGTGTACTGGATCTCCACTCCCGCTTCGGCTTCCAGTTGACGAATATAGTTTTGGAAACGCTTCTCGCTAATAGCATCCGCCACGACCAAAACATCGGTTCGGGAGTTCTCCCGTTCGGGCTTCATAAAGATACCCGACAGCACCACGAGGCGAACCTTCCCCATATTGCGAATGCGCGTCGCGATTTTATCCTCGTCTGCGGGCGAAGACTTCAGGATGAGGTTCTGCAACTCTTCGTAAAAAATGAATGACGGGTTAACCGTATAGAGGTACTCATTCTGCCCGCGCTTCTTGGTGGTATTGATGAGGCCCATATCCTCAAACTTCTGCAGCTGCACCTTCACCGCGGCGGTTTCCACCATGGTGCGGCGGCGGATATCCGCCAGACTAAATGTTTCGCCCGTATTTCGCAAAAAGAGCTTTAAAAGGCGAAGTTTCGCTGGAGAATCAAAAATTTTTTCTAGTATCTGTTGCGACATACCAATAGTGTCTATGAGCGTAGCGAATGGCTACGCTATTGGTACCCTGAGCGAGTCTCGCTACGGAAGACGAGCCGAAGGGTTACCATGGTTAATAGAGTATCCTACACAAACCCCTTTTAAAAGTAAAGAAAGAGGCGCGCCGGGTGGCGGCGCGCCTCGAAGGTGCTATGGCATCCCGCTTTCAGGTCCGGAACTCCTTAAAAGATCCACGACGAGCGGAACGCCCGCGAGCGGATCACCCTGCTCTCCGCTCCGCAGATTCGCGAGCCCGTGCAAGAGCTTCTGCTGAACGAGTAACGGGGTCACGGGGTTAATGATCCACGGAATCAACGCCCCTGGCACGGCGTAGGTATCAACCGTGAAGGCATCCAAGATTTTAGGGATGAGTTGACTGCCAAAAGGTTGCTTATTCAACTCTTGGCAGACGAAAAAGAACTGAAGCGACTGCTCGGAGATACTGGGTTGAATGAAGGAATCCCGTCGCATCCCCTCTCTCCAGCCTTCCAAGCTTGCCGACAAAACCGCCTGCCTCAAAGCGACACGGCCACCAGCGTAACCGTATCGATCTTCGGCATCAATGTTCTGGTAGAGCTCTTGAAGGTAATGCCAGTATGTCTCCAGGGAACCTGTGAGATCCCCTTCCTTGGCAGCATGCACCACGAACAGGTCGTGTAGAACCCGCAATAACGCCACGACCTCCTCATCATTCGTATTGAACCTTATCGCGCTGGTAAGAGCTCCCTGCAGGCATGCGATTTGCTGCTCTGCTGGAAGCTCCTGGAATACCCTATCCAAGAGGTTCTGCAGAACGGGACCCCGTGGCCCTTCTGGGAATAAACGAGAGCTTGAACCTATCTGCGACATCAAACTGTTCCTTCCTGCGCGTACGCACGGACGGTTTCGCCCTTCCGTAGAAGAACGGCCAGTTGCCAACGCCGAAGTGCTGACACCTAGCCAACTGCTACCGATGCCCTTTTCTTACCCCTAATTGTTACGTGTCGCAATAGCATCCTGCTATAACTATAAAAGCCGCTCCGTACGGAGCGGCTTTTATAGTTATAGCACCAGAAATTACTTCAAGGTTACCGAACCGCCCGCCTCTTCCAACTTTGCCTTCATGGCCTCACCCTCTTCACGCGCGATGCCTTCCTTCACAACGGAAGGAGCACCATCTGCCAAGTCCTTGGCTTCTTTCAAGCCCAACTCGGTTACTTCGCGCAATGCCTTGATAACGCCAATCTTGTTGGAGCCAGCGCTGGTCAACTCAACCGTTACGGTGGAGCTTACCTCTTCCTCAACCGCGGCAGCCGCGGCAGGACCCGCCATCATCATCGGGGCGGATGCGGAAACACCAAACTTCTTCTCAAGAACCTTTACCAACTCGGAAAGGTCCAAAACGCTCATCTGCTCTACTTCAGAAACGAGTTTCTGAAACTTCTCGGGAACTTCTACCACCTCTTCGGCGGCAACGTCTTTTTCGTCTGCCATATCTTTGTGAGAATTAATTATTACAACTATGCTTTCTGTTCTGCAATTGCCTTCAGGGCGTACACGAGGCCACGAGCGTTTCCACTCATAACCTGTACCAAACCGCTCACCGGAGCGTTTATGGTACCTACCAACTTCGCCAAAAGCTCTTGACGGCTCGGCAAGGTGGCAAGCTGTACTACCTCCTGCATCGAAAGAACCTGCGTGCCCATAATTCCGGCAACAATTGCTGGCTTCTCAACCTCTTTCTGAAGTTGGTAGACTGCCTTTGATGTAGCGGCGGGATCTTGTGTCCCAAACGCAACGGCAATTTCACCCTCAAATGTTAACGGATCAATCCCTTCAATCCCCTGCTCTTTCAGAGCGAGGGCGAGGAGACTTTTCTTGGCAACTTTGTAGGACCCACCCGTCTCACGCACGCGGCGTCGCAACTCCAGCATCGTGGGAACATCCATACCGGTAAAATCGGTAAAGACGACAACCTGGGCGCTTTTCAACGCGGTCTTGAGACCAGCGAGTACTTCTTCTTTTTTGCTTTTGCTAATTGCCATGTTCGACTTTAAAAAATATAAGGATATTTGCGACGTTCGCAAATAAAAAACTGCGGGTAAAACCGCAGACAATAGGCAACAAACCTCTATAGGTTTGTAGATGCGACCTCGATAGGATTTCTGCCGCCAAAACGGCTACCTATTGTCTGTGGTCTATAAAATTGAGAGGAGCCTGCAGGTGAGAAAGATGGGGTGCCCCTCTCGAGAGACGTAACTGAGCACCATCGATCTTCCCTTATGACCTTTTGTTTGCACGCCTTTTAGCAACTTGCGCTGCTTTAGGTGAGCTAGTAGGTCGCTTTTGGCGACGGTCCGGGCGATCAATGCTCGCGAAGCTCTTTATCCACACCTGCAGACTCACAACGAAAGAATAGCAAGATAGCTCTCTCAAGTCAACCCCTACCGCAGGTACTGGGCTACATACGCGTTATGTTGCCCAACGGTCGTGGAGAAATACGACGTGCCGTTGGGAGCGCTCATATAGAAAATGTAGGGGGTGTCCGCTGGGTTCGCAGCAGCAACAAGCGCCCGCAAGCCAGGGTTGGTGATGGGGCCAGGCGGAAGGCCTTTGTAGAGGTACGTATTGTATGGGGAATCAATTTTCTTGTCAGAATTAACGAGCGAGCCGCCTGGCTTGCCGCTGACGTAAATGAGAGTCGCATCAATCTGTAGCGCCATGCCGCGCTCGATCCGATTCTGTATAACGCTGGATACCTTGTGCATATCCGACGTGATATCCATTTCTTCTTCAATGAGACCCGCAATAATCATAGTGCGGTATAAATTGGGTCCATCCCCGACCGTCGCGCGCAACTCTTTCGTTCGGTATTCAAAGTTGAACAAAAACTTATCCAACACCACGCGCGGTTTGGATGCTCTTCGAAACTCATAGGTGTCCGGGAACATAAAACCTTCCAGTGTATCTGCCTGGATACCATTGAGGAATTCGTAGCTGTAGAGACTGTACGCATCTTGTGTGGAAATGGATGCGGCCGCAATAAATTCCCCCTCCTGCAGTACGCCGTACTCGGCAAGGCGGCGGTCCATATCGGCAATCGTGTACCCTTCGGGTAGGACAACGCGTACAAAGGACGCAACGTCTCCCCCGCTTAAAATATTCACAATTTCCCGGATACTTAAGGATGCGGAAAGGTCATACACCCCGGCTTGGAGCGAGCGCGCCTTGCCCGAAAGAAGGGCGTGGCCCATAAACATACGCGAACTTCCTATAAAACCATCTGCCTTTAGTGCATTAGAAATTTCTTCCGCGCTCATCCCCTCTTCAACAATGAAGGTCTGCTTTTCTGCGTGGGTATTAAATGGAATTGATACTGCGAGGAGAAATATAAGGAAAACAGCGAGCGCAATGGTTGCCCCAACCACGCCTGTTAGGGCACCGATCTGCAGCGGGCTCATATACGCCAACGAACGCGGGTTGAATGTAGTCCTACGAAACGGGTATCGAAATCGCGGGCGCGGGTAACGAATGTTTGGGCGGTGAAATTTCATCATAGGAGATTAAAAGCCTTTTATCAGAACCGAATGTGCATACCTTTGCTATTATACCACGCATAAAAATGTGAAGACCCCGTTGGTTGCGGGGTCTTCGATGGGTATCACGCTGCGTTGGGATCAACGAGTGGAATACCCCTCTTGCACATCCGGCATGAAGCGGATGCGTACGTTGGGATTGGGTAGTGCTCCAAGAATTCAATCCCCGCCGCCTCTGCCGCTCTCGGATTGGGGTTGCGGTTGATGATGACGAACCTGTGCGCAACCTCTACGCCCGCTTCCTCCAAGACCTTGCACGCCTCGAGGATGCTTCCGTAGGTTGTGCCAACGTCGTCCACGACCAGAGCTCGCAGCCCTGCTTTCGGGACGATAGGCAGGAAGAAGCTCCTGCCACGTTTCTCCATGCGTACCTGGCGGACTCCATCGGGATTCTGGGTGTTCATGGAAAGCGCGGGGGCGATAAATTCGGCAAATGAGGTGCCTCCGTTGGGCACGCCCACCACAATGTCCACCGTCCGAGCGTTGTACGTTTGGACGATCATTTCCCGAATGACATCCTCGACGTAAGGCGGAATGCCCTTCATGTCGATGATGTACTGGCTGTGTTGCCCTGAGGCAAGCTTGTAGTGGCCAGGGCCCATGATGTGCTTACCTGCTCGCTCGAGCCATGGAGTAATCCGCTCAATGCTCGTGGTCACACCACCCTCCTTCGTTACACCAACTATTCTTCTTTTTTAGTAGCGCCAAACGCGTAAAATGTACCTCGTCCGTTATACCACCAGAAAATATGAAAAAACAGTACCCCACAATCTTTTCGGACGTTTATTGACGATCGTCAATAAACGTCCGAAAACTTCGATTCCCTCAAAAAACAAAACCCCTTTCGGGGTTTTACTACTGAGCGGGGGCTGAGGGAATCGACGTCAAGTTACTAAACTCGAAGACTCGTTAAGTACTTCCTGTCCGGCCTCGTCCCGATCAAAGCGTCGGGACTGCGGCTTTCGATTCCCTCAAAACAGTAAAACCCCTTTCGGGGTTTTACTACTGAGCGGGGGCTGAGGGAATCGAACCCCCGACCGAGGTTTTGGAGACCTCCGTTATACCACTTAACTAAGCCCCCGTTTATTACGTAATACATTACGTAATAAACGTATTCTATTATTTCTTTCCTCCTTCGGTAAACAGAATGTGCTTACCAACGTGCTTGCAGAACTTTTTGAACTGAAGCTTGCGCTCAACGAGCTTCTTGTTCTTGCTCGTCCAATACACCTCGCGAGACGGGCAATCCTTACTAATCAATCGTACCAAATTATCTTGACTCATAATTTTATTAATTCTTTGTATTTATGGGGTCCCCGTTCCAAAGGAATGGGGAAAGTAATACGCACCGAAACAGCTATCTGAATCTGCGCAAGCGGATTCAGAGGCGGTGCAGGTTGCGTGTTACGCAGAGCCACCTCTCGGATTCGAACCGAGGACCTTCACTTTACAAAAGTGTTGCTCTGGCCAGCTGAGCTAAGGTGGCCTTTTCGCACTCTCGTAACAGCAAAGCTGTTCTGTGCGGGGAGAGGGATTCGAACCCCCGTAGACACAAGGCCGTCAGATTTACAGTCTGATGCGATTGACCACTCCGCCATCCCCGCACCAGGTCAAAAGTACTCCAAAACTATACCACGCAAGTATCTTTTTTTCAATAATACAGAACGAGCGCCTTTTAAGGGGCGCTCGTGGGCTTTGGACGGAAATCTTCTGGCCAGCTACCGAGAACGGCAGAAAGGGAAGATGCGCCGTACTCCGCTACAACAGATTCGGGGTACTCTTCCTCCAATTCCTTCTTTCGCTCTCCAATCCTTTCGTAGAACGCGATAGGGGCCTCACCTCCCTCTGCGTCCACCTTCTCGTGTGTAACGACTATGCCCGTGGCATCGTCGCGCACAACCAGGATGCGTCGATGAAGAACTATAGCTTCTGAACCGGACAATTCACGCCTCCCTCCCACACACAATGCACGGAGCCGAGACCGGGATTCCGGCCTACGGCCTAGAACCCGTCGCCCTATGGGCTCCTTGAAACCTTGCGGTTTCAAGTACCTGCCTGCCGGCAGGCTTCCACTACGGGGAACCGACGCGGTTCCCCGACCCCCTCCGGTAGGTTCGAATCCCGCCAGAGTTCGTTTTATTTCTGATACGGAGCACGCTCCGTATCAGAAATAAATGGAGCCGAGACCGGGATTCGAACCCGGGACCTCATCCTTACCATGGATGCGCTCTACCAACTGAGCTATCTCGGCCTCTCTACTGAACTCTCTTACGCCTCTTTCAAACGTTCCTTTATGCTCTCATCGTCCGGTGACAATTTCAAGGCGTACTGGAATGTCTCGCGTGCAAACTGGCGCTTCCCTTGGGTCATATAGAACTCCCCCAACTTTTTGTAGAGGTATGGGTTGTTCGGGTCGCTCTCTATGAGCCCAATCCAAAAACTTTCACCCCGCTCGTCGGAACGAATTGCGTCCAAGCTTACATGCTTCATCGCGGAAGTACTCGGCTTCTGTCCCTCATATCCCGAAGGACGAATCCCCGATAGCGAAGGAATTTTTATTGAACGGATGAAGCGCGAAATAGAAAAGAAACCAGCGGAAAGAACCAAGCCCGGTGACGCGGTTAACGCCCCCCTTGCTTCCGTCCTCTCATTTTTTCCACCGTACTCTGGCAGGCGGCGCAATACAATAAAGAGAATGCCCGCCGCCGCCAGTACGATAATTGCGCCGAAGGCGTATTGCATACCGCTTCTATAGCTCGTAACGCACAAAGTCCCCTATCTGAATATTCTCACCAAGCGCCGCAATAGATTCCTCGACGCGCGCCTTTATGGTTTTGTCGGAGTCCTTCACGAAGGCTTGCTCTGGCAATACTGTCTCCGTGTAAAACTTTTCCAACTTGCCCTGAATAATTTTTTCAACAATATCCGCGGGCTTGCCTTCAGAAGCTACCTGCTCGGCATAAATCTCTTTTTCTTTCGCGACAACATCTTCCGGCACGTCTTCGCGGGAAGCGTACTGCGGGCTCATTGCCGCAATATGCATAGAGATATCAGACGCTAAACGCTTGAACTCATCGGTACGCGCAACAAAATCTGTTTCGCAGTAGAGTTTCAGCAAAACACCAACCTTGCCGCCAGCGTGAATGTAAGAAACGATAAGGCCTTCGTGGGTCTCGCGCTCTCCTTTCTTGGCGGCCGTTGCCGCGCCACGCTTGCGCAGTAAATCGCGCGCCGCGTCAACGTTGCCCTGCGCTTCCGCGAGGGCATTTTTAATATCCATGATTCCAGCGCCCGTTTCGGAGCGCAGGGCTTGAATGTCTTTCGTACTCATAGTGATTAGGCTCCCAACGCACCCTTCACCTTGTTCAAAATCAAAGAAACGGAAGAAACAGCGTCGTCGTTGGCGGGAATGGCAAACTTCATATCGGAAGGATCCACGTTCGTGTCTGTAATTGCCACTACGGGAATCTTCTTGATGAGCGCCTCTTCGATGGCAATATGGTCTTCGTGTCCATCTACTACAAACATAGCGTCGGGCAGAACTTCCATATTCTTAATGCCGCCCCATCGGGACTGCAACTTCTCAAACTCACGCGTCATTAAGGCGCGTTCCTGCTTGGTGTACTTATTCCATCCTTCGGATTGCTTTAGCTCTTCCAATTCTTTCAAGCGAGCTATGCGGTCACGAATGGTGCTCCAGTTGGTCAGAAGACCACCGGGCCAGTACGTTGTGATGTAGGGCATGCCTGTTGCCTTGGCAACTTCTTCTACCAACCCGCGTACCGGAAGGCGTGTTCCTACAAAAAGCACTTTCTTATTGTTCTTGGCCAAGTCCTTAAGGTAGACAAGTGCCTCCTCAAGCTTCTTGTTGGTCTTTTCCACATCAATGATGTGCACGTTGTTGCGGATGCCAAAAATGTACGGGAACATTCCCGGGTGTACGGCCGACTTGAGGTGGCCAAACTGCGCTCCCGCTTCAAGAAGTTCCTTAATTTCTTCAGGAACAGAAACTTCAGGAGTGGCGACTTCGCCTTCCTGGATAGCAGCTACCTGCTCTTCCCCTTCATTATTGGTGCTCACAATATCTTCAGTCATAGTCAAAACTATACCAAATATCGAAGAAAGTATCAACCCCGTTGTAGATATCCGGCTTGCCGAAGGCCCAGCTGCCGCCAAGGGCGGCACGGCCGGATATTCACAACAGGGTCAACCCCACGCCTTTCGTGGAGCATTTCCGCCCTGCACCAGAGCGCCGCCAAACGTCTAACGGGACTGGACAAGGCCCTGCTTTTCCTGTATCATACTGGAAGTAAGCAATCTAAAACTATGAAAAAAGGCATTCACCCCACGTACCACTCCGAAGCTCGCGTTACCTGCGCGTGCGGAAATGAGATGGTAATGGGTTCCACAAAAGAAACATTGGAGGTTGATACCTGCAGCAATTGCCACCCTTTCTACACCGGCACTGAACGAGGCGCGGTAAAGGGCGGTCGCGTAGAGAAGTTCCGCTCCCGTATGGAGAAAAAGGATGCTCTCGCCGTAGACAAAACTCCCAAGAAAGCCCGCGTCAAGAGCGCAAAATCGTCCAAGTAGATGGACCTTGATCAGCTCAAGCAGGAATACCACGATAGTGAAAACAAGCTCTCAAGTGGAGAGCTTGTTTCTGATCCACAGCGCTTGCAAGACCTGTCACGCCGCTACGCCGAACTTGGCACTATGATTGCCCAACTCGAAGAGCTGTCCTCTCTTGAAAAACGCATTGCCGAAAATGAAGAAATGGCGAATGGTTCCGATGGAGAACTCGCCTCCCTCGCCCAAGCTGAACTCGAAGAATTACGGGCCCGCTACACAAAGCTGAAGCGAGGGGAGGAAGTGGGAGCCAATATCCGTGAAGCAATTATTGAAATACGCCCCGGTGTGGGGGGTGAAGAATCCTCCCTGTTCGCGCAAGACTTAATGCGTATGTACTCCCGTTTCGCCGAGCGCAACGGGTGGAAAGTTGTCGTACTAGAAGAAAGCCGCTCCGAGCTCAAGGGTATAAAAGAAGCCACGCTTGAAGTTTCGGGCGAAGGCGCCTATCCCCTCCTCAAGAATGAGAGTGGCGTGCACCGCGTCCAACGCGTCCCTGAAACCGAAAAGAGCGGCCGTATCCACACCAGTACCGCATCGGTTGCCGTATTGCCAAAAGCCAAGGCAATTGATATTGAAATAAGACCGGAGGACCTCCAAATGGATACCTTCCGTTCTTCTGGACCTGGTGGGCAGGCCGTCAACAAGATTTCGTCGGCCGTGCGCATCACCCACATACCAAGTGGTATGGTTGTGGCATCCCAGAAGGGGCGTTCCCAAGCGGCAAACCGCGAAACGGCAATAACTATCCTGCGTTCCCGTCTTCTACAGGGAAGGCTCGATGAAGAAGACCGTAAGCGAAGGGCCGAACGCAACGAGCAGATTGGCAATGCTGACCGGAGCGAAAAGATTCGTACCTATAACTTCCCGCAAGACCGCGTTACTGACCACCGTGTCAACGAATCGTGGAGCAACATTGAAGGAATTATGGACGGCCGCATTGACGAAATGGTAAGTACTCTGCGAGAATCTCTCGCCTAACACTCGCTCTTTATTTTTCCTCTCCAACCCTGCATTGGCGGGGGCGTAGGAGGACTCGTTCTTTGACAACCTCACCGTGTGAAAGCGCACGAATACCGAAGTATCATTCAGCGAACTCACCACTTTATTGGAGTTCATGCAGAATGAACTCCGGTCGAGCACATTTATGGAAAACGAATATAAAGACGACTCATTTCAGCCAGAGCCGGTAAACTCCCCGGAGCCGCGAGGACCACAATTTGACGACAGCGCAGAAAGCAGCACGCTCTACGAGCGCATCAAGGAGGCAAAGAACAACGGATGGAGTATGAGCACGCGAACATTTATTTCTACGCACCGCTCCACACTCTTGCCGCTCGTTGCCCTTGTTGCCGCCGTGGCGTTAGGGCTTGGGGCCATCGCCCTCCTTAATGAGGACCAGGCACCCATTCAGATTGCAACAGAAACGCCTCGCACGACAGAAACTCCGGTTTCCGGAATAAACCAGCCAGAAGAGGAAGAAAAGCCCGCCGAATCCCCGACTATTGAACGTAGCAAAAACGCGGTAACGCTTCAGGCAAGCGCAGGTGATGGTATTACCCACCTTGCGCGCCGCGCCATCGCGGACGAACTCTCGCAACAGAACAAACAGTTGAGCGCCGAGCAGTTAGTGTACGCCGAGGACTACCTCCAAAACCGAACGGGCGATTACGGTTTGGAAGTTGGGCAAGACGTATCCTTCAGCGCTCAGGACATTTCTGACGCCATCAGTAGCGCGCAAAATCTCCAAACCTGGCAGTTGGAGAACTTGCAACAGTTCACGCAGTAGACAACTCCCAGCAGTAAAACAAAAACCCCATCCTTAGCAGATGGGGTTTTTGTTTTACTTAACGGCCCTCAAGCACATCAATGTCAGCTTGGTAGGCTCGTGCCTGGGTAATAATCCAGTTTCCGTACGGAGCGTACGTTGGGTTGCTCCACCCACCACCCGCGTAGTAAATCATAGCGGCTTTCCATTCGGCATCTTCCGTTTGCGCGGTTGCGCCCGCGGCGGCAAGCTTCACCGCCGAAGCAATAAAGGCGTCCTGGATATTCCACGGATCAGGCTGGCGCCCTAGTATCGCGGCTACTCGGTCCTTATACGAGGCCCAGGTAGACGGAATAAACTGCGCGGGGCCCATAGCTCCTCCGTACCCATAATCGGGGTGTGGACATGATACGAGGGTATTGTATGGATCGCGCCCCAGTGAGGCAGTAATCTGTAAGAATGGAGGCACGTCGCGCGTGGGGTGCATAACGCGCTCATAGGTATTACCCGTATTCCTCCCTTTCCCCGTTCCGGTAACGGGGTCTACCAAGAAGCAAAGGCCAACATTTTGACCCCATGAAGATTCGCGCTTAAGGAGCGCCAGCAGGAACGCCGGGCGCACGCCCGTCAGCTTGCCTGCCACCTTTGCATACTCGTACGCGGCTCCAAAGGATGTTGCAACCCCCGCATTTTCCAAGACATACAACTGGCTACGGATATCGGCGATGCTCTTTCGTACCGCATCTGCCTGGCCTTCAACCGCCTCTTCTTTGTTCCGTGCTTGATTCAAAAGATTCTCTTGTTCGCCCCGGGCACTCGCTAACCCTTCGCGCTGAATTGACTGCACTCCAAGGATACGAACCTGCTCGTCCATACGCTCAGCGAGGGCAAGCTGCTCCTGCTCTACCTCCGCCTTCAACTCCTGAACCTTGCCGAGGGTTTGCTTCAGTCCTTCCTGCACCACCGCGCGGCGCTGTACGTCATCAAAGAAATCGGAAAGGGTGTCGTTTCCCACCACAATTTCAATTGGGGAGGCGTCCTGCGTTTGGTAGTAATCTAAAACGAGATTTGCGAGAAGGTCTGTTTGCTTGGCACTCTTTTCTTGCAGATATTCAATAGAGCGCTCGTTCTCTTGGATGTTTTCGCTCGTCTGGTCAAGAATTAATTCATTTCGCGCCATTTGAGCCTGGATTTGGTAAATCTGGCTGTTGATGCCAGATACCTTTTGCTCATACGTATTCCCTTCCTGCTGGTACTTCTTTATTTCAGCTTCAAACTGGGCGACTTGCTGCTCCAACTGGCGCAAGTCCTTTTCTAAACGCGCCCGCTCTTCAGGGCTCAACTTGCTCTGTGCCATGGCAGGAACGGCATTTGTAAAAACAAAAACAGCCAAGAGAAGCGCGGTACCTATCCGCGTTCCAAAGGCTGTTTTGTTATGTGCAAAAGAGATCATCCCAAGAAAAACCTCGCGCACAGTTACCCCTGTGGGGTAATAACTAGTTAGCTTTCGCCTCCTTCTTTTGCCTCTTCGGCAGCTTCCTCCTCACGCTTTTCTTCGCCTTCTGTCTTAATATCAGCGATAGCATCGCCCTCGCTGGCAATTTCTTCATCAACCTCTTCTTTCACCTCTTCTACGAATGCGATGGTTGCTTCGGGCTCGGCCATAATTTCAACAGTTTCAGGGACCGAGAGATTGGCGATGGTGATAGCGTCTTCAAACGTCTTCAGCCCAGAAACATCAACGGTAATTTCGTGAATCAAGTCTTGAGGCAATGCCTTCACCGTTACTTCGTGAAGCGCGTGTACGAGCGTACCACCAAGCTCCTTAACGGCAGGCGCCTCGCCCTCCAACTCTACCGGAACGGAAATTTCAATCGGCTTATCCAAAGGCAACTGGTAGAAATCAACGTGAATGAATGAACGGGTCACCGGGTGAACCTTGGGGTCGCGGATAAGCACGATACCACTTCCTGCCGCGTCATCTCCTTCAATCTTAAGGGTGATAAGAGTCGTCTCACCTACCTCACGATACATTTTTTCAAAATCAGTTACCAATACCGAAATGGCATGGGCGCTAATTTTAGGACCATAAACAACGGCTGGAATAAAGCCGTCCTTGCGTACTTTTTGCGAGCTCTTTCCGAGGGCTTCGCGTGATTGTGCTGTTAGTGTCTGCATAGGTTATGAGTGTTTGCTTTCAAGCATTTGGTGCAACTTGAGTACTTCGTCTTCAGTAATCGGTTGCATCTTACGGAAACGAAGAATATCGTCTTTTTTCATATCTGTCAACATACCAATCGTGGTAACGAAGCTTCCATCGTTCTTCAAAACGTACACTAAAGCAGAGCTTTTGCACCGCGTACACTCGGTGTAGACTTCCGATACTTCGTCGGAACGCTCGAGCACGCGAGAAAACCGCGGCTTAAAAGCGGTGCCACAAAGCGAGCAATTCCCTATATATTTGTACTCAAAATCGGTCTTTTTCATCCCTCACCCTTCAAGCATCAACGAATTGCGAATCCTGCCCTTGAGAGAGGCGTACCCTTTTGCGAACCTTTTTAGTTGCTTCTCTCTTTGCAATGCGTCCTGCTTGGATGTATACGCTTCATAATATAGTAAGCCCCAGGGAGCGTAACGCCTTGTAGAAGCAACGAGACCAGCTTGATGCTTCGCAATTCGTTTCCGCAAATCGGAGGCGAAACCTATGTATAAACTACCATTCTGCTTGGATTTGAGCAAATACACGTAGAACATTAAAATGCTTGAAGGGTGAGGGATGGTACTACAGGGGTAGGATGTGGGCAACCAGGAGGGCTAAACCCTGCCTTGGGCACCAAAAAGTTCGATGTGGTGAATCGCAACATCGGCCGTTGCCTTCTTTGCTCCCTCCACGTATTTGTAGGGGGTGGTTTCGTCCGGGCTTTCCGCGAGTGCCCTGCGCAGCGCATCGGTATAGGCAACGCGCAACTCCGTGTTCACGTGGGCATTGTTAAAACCAAGTGCTACAACTTTTTTAAAATCCTCATCGGTAATGCCGCTCCCTCCGTGCAGGACAAAGGTAAGGTTGGCAGGGAGTACACGGCGTAATTCTTTGACAAGCTCAAAATGTAGCTTGGGTTCATTTGCGGAGATGCCATGCAAATTACCAATAGCCGAAGCGAAGCGGTCAATGCCGGTTGATCGCACGTACTCAACCGCCTGTTCGGGCTTGGTGTATGAGTCTTCGGGAATAACAACTACCTCCTCGTACACTTTCGAGGCTTCGGTTGCCAGATAGCCAAGCTCTCCCTCTACTTCAATGCTCTCATTTTTGCTTTTGGCGTACTCAACAACTTCTTTAGTGCCAGCGATGTTGTCTTCGTACGATTCTTTAGACAAATCAATGTGCACCGAATCAAACCCGGCGTCTACCGCCGCTTTTGCAGTTTCAGGACTGCGAGAGTGGTCTGCATTTAAAAAAATCGGGTAGCCATCTACTCGCGCACTCGCCGTGAGCGCGACAGCCTCCGCCAATCCAACCGCATCGCGCTCCCCTTCGGAGAGCCCCAATACTACCGGAGCCTTCACTTCTCGCGCGGCTTCCACGAGGGCATGGAACTGCTCGAGGTTAGAAAAGTTGAAATGGGGCATTGCCCATTTCTCTTCTAGTGAACGCGCGTGCCATTCTTTTAATGTCGCCATAAAAGTTATTAGATGCGGATAATTGCCGTATCCATGTTTTCAATAATATACTCTTCCATCTTGTCGTACCCGCCTACATACTCGGCGAACAAGCGGTTCCATACCGCCTCTTGCTGGTGATAGGTCAAGGTAGACTCAATTCCTTCGTCAGATGCAACGTACCCCATCGCAACATCCTCCAAGTCAAAGCTGACGAGCGCGTGGGTGCCGTCCACACGGAAACGGCCGGCTACCATGTCAGTGTTATCCCAAAAATCCATGCCTTCCACTTTGCCGTCCTTGCCTAACTGCACTAAATCCTGCTCCGCGCGGTGCCAGTGCAGAGCCTCGGGGTTCACGCGGGGCGTAAACAATCGCTTATCGGCCGGGTCTTCTTTCCATAAGTACCGCTGGATAATAAGCCACTCCCCATCTTCGGCGGCCGAAGGCTCGGGCACATCGCCCCGCAGGAGCGAGATAAACCGGTTGCTAAAATCATCTCCTTTGGCGTAGCGCTCAAACAGCCGGCTGTAAAAAGCAATTTCGTGCGTGTAGTGCAAAAGGAGCGCAAAGTCGCGGATAAATCGTCCTTTCTTCGTTTCCGCGATGGGGTTGATGAAAATCACTCCGAACTCTTTGAGGTGGCTCACGTTATGGTGCTTTTTGGCAACAAACTTCTCCGCGACAGCGCGCCACTGGGGTCCGAGTACGCGAATTTCAATCGCACGTTTTTCAAAGTCTTCCGGCGTAAACGCCTTGTACGCCACGTCAAACGTTTCGTGCATCCACTTGTCCGTTTCGGTGAAACGCAGGGCGCTAAACACGTCCATAATATTTTCTTTTTCCAAAAGCTCATCAATGCCCGCGTACCCGAGTTGCTTTATCGTGGCCGCGGGGGGGCGTTGGCGCAAAATACGCTCGGCATATTCGCGCTTCAAGAAAAAACCATCGCGCTCCCCTCCCATCTCACGGGCAAGGGACGCTACTTTTTCAAAATCAAAATTCGTTTGGCTCACGCCCGCGTACTGGTAGAGCGCTTCTTCGTGTGTGGCAAGTGCTTCAAACAAACCTTGCTCTACTTCCTGCACGGTAGCGGTACGATCCAGTCCCAACCGATTTAAGCGCTCGTCGAGGCGGGCGTTTAATTCCTCGTCAACACGGCTGCGCGGCCCTCGCCCCGTAATATCCAGTGCCGCGTCCAGTTCATC
>Ga0172380_10000576_pt1 | contig 69404 bp, 61 predicted proteins | sample Leawe162metaG_FD_119747 | JGI IMG/M metagenome (GOLD analysis project Ga0172380, IMG submission 119747) | Leachate microbial communities from a municipal landfill in Southern Ontario, Canada - Leachate well 162 metaG | ecosystem: Engineered > Solid waste > Landfill > Unclassified | place... | reverse complement strand
TTCTTGGCGGAGGAGGGGAGATTCGAACTCCCGCTACAGATCTCTCCGTACTAACGATTTAGCAAACCGTCCCCTTCAGCCACTTGGGTACTCCTCCAGCACGCTCTATAGTACCAAAAAGGGTTTACTCCGTCGAGACCTGACGAGCAATTACGCCTACCCACACTTCTGCCGCCCCAGCATCTTTGAGCAACTGCGCCGCATATTTAAGCGTTGAGCCAGTCGTGACCACATCATCGATCAGAAGGTACGGCATGTTGGGCAGAATAGGAGAGGTGAGGGCAAATGCCTCTTTGGCTTGGGCAATTCGTTCCTTGCGGCTGGCACCGCGCTGCTTGGTGGCGGTCTTGCGAGATAGCGCGGGGTCGAGCCTTAAATTCATTTTCTTCGCAAGGCGCCGAGCGATTAGTAAGGTGTGGTCATAGCCACGCTGGCGAATGTGGGCAGAAATCGTTGGAATCGGCACAACGACAGTCTCGGGCGGTAAATCCGGCAGCCGACTGACCAGCAGATCCGCCAGTGTCCCGTGGCAGGCCTTGGCTCTTTCAAATTTATACGCATCAATCAGCCTTTGCAGAGCTTCGGTTCGTTCGCCGACGCACCACGCCCTTGTATATGGCACGCCACATGGTATGCATACACCATTTTTGGCCGCTACGCTTCCGCATACAATGCAGACAGAAAATGACTCACTATCGATGTTATATTTACAATTATCACATAATGGCGACCCGACTTTACCGCACCCAAAACAGGGGTGAGGAGCGATAAAATGGAGGAGGGAATCAATCATTGTACTTTTTACGTTTGATGGGTCCTTTTCATTGATTATATATTACATAAGGGTTATACTGAAGAAGACTATTTGTCAATAGAGCCTAGAGAAAAGTGGAGGATATCATGGCCCGGAAACAGAACGACGATTTACTTATCGAGGACGAACTTGCAGCCGCATTTTTGACCGATGAGGATCTTACATCAACCGATAACACGAGTTCAGCGCCTGCGACTGACGAGAACTGGGAAGAGAGTGAAGACGATTTCCCAGGACAGCTTGCTGTTGACGTCTACGAGACAGAAGAGAAGCTGATTGTTAAAGCCCGCACAGCTGGCGTCAACAAAGAAGATCTCGATGTGAGCATCTCTGATGGTATTTTGACCATCAGCGGCACGCTCTCAAGCGGTGACGACAGCGATGCAACCAACTGGCACATCCAGGAATGCTACTGGGGCGAATTTAGCCGCACCGTCGCCCTGCCTGTAGCGGTAAAGGAAGAAGAAGTTGACGCAGTCCTCAAAGACGGCGTGCTAACGATTAGCTTCGGTAAAGTTAAGTCAGAACAAGCTAAGAAGATTACGATTCAGTAGTCCAACTGGCAAACGATAGAAAGATCCTCGATGACGAGGGTCTTTTTGTTATAGATGACTCCTCCTTATAGTTATAGCTTATGCACAATCTAAAATGACCCCGCAGGGTCATTTAGTCTTTTGCGTATTTTTGCCTACGGGTTAGTAGTTCCCGAGAAGCTTCCGAGAACGAAATTGACAATTGCAAACGCCATAATAGCTACGATAATACCGACAATCGCATACAGGATAGTGTTCTTAGCACTGGTAACTGCAGCGCTATCACCACCAGATACGGTATACCGAATACCACCGATGATTAGCATAATAACCGAAACCGCACCGATGATGAAGAGAAGAACGTTGGTAACCGTCTTAAAGATTCCATCGCCGTTACAACCTGTCTCGCTGCCAAACAGACAAGCTGCAGTACCTTCTTGGTCATTACCCTGAGCACCTTGTGCACCACAGCTTGCGCTTAGGTTACCTGAGGTACATGTTTCAGCCGGTGCTGCACTCACAGGCTGGGCCACCGGGTTTGCTAAACTAATTCCGAGTGCAATCACAGGAACGAGCAGAAGCCCTTGTAAACTCTTTTTTATAATATTTTTCATTGGTTTCCTTTCGTTATATCTTCCCTATGTTATAGCAGACTCAGCCCTTTTTGTTAAGGGGTTCTGACTAAAATGCGCTGAGTACAAAGTTGACGATGGCATACGCCAAAATAGCCACAACTAATCCCACGACAGAGTAAAGGATCGTGTTCTTCGCACCGGTAATTGCACTGGCTTCGCCGTTTGACGTAGTGTAGCGGATACCACCAACCACGATCATAATGACAGCAATAGCGCCAAGGATAAAGAGGAGAATATTAACAACTATTTTTAGTTGGTCTCCCAGGCTGGCGGCGTTTGCGGCATCCTCGGTAGTCGCTTTGCTACCATTCCGAGCTTGACAGACCGGTAGATCCTTATTCGATGCATTACACTCAGTAGCCGCCTGTACCGATGGTGTAGCGCCGAGGACCAAAACACCAAGGCCGAACATTGATAATAGTATTGCGGTCATTTTCTTCATATTTTCTCCTTTAAAATCTTCCTAATACAAAATTCACGATAGCATAGGCCATAATAGCCACCACGAGTCCCACTACGGCATAAAGAATCGTATCTTTTGCTCCCTTTACACCACTGGGGTCGCCATTCGATGTAGTGTAACGGATACCACCAACCACAATCATAATGACCGCAATCGCGCCGAGAACATACAAAAGCGTATTGACGATCGTTTGGATTACTTCATTCACCTTGGTATCATTCTTCTCCGCACAAATAGGACTGTCACTGCCCGTCGTGCCACAGGCCTGGTAGGCACTATCGGCTGGTGCCGCATAGACCGATGCTTGTGGCATCATGACCGCACCTACGATAAATAGGGGGGCGAGCAGTCTTCCAATGAGTTTTTTCATATTAATTAAAATCTTCCTATGACAAAGTTAGTTATTATAAATGCTACCATAACCACGACTAAGCCCACAACCGAGTAGAGAATTGCTTCTTTGGCGCGCTTGATCTTGGCGGCCTCACCTTGAGAGATGGCATAGAAGATACCCGCTATCACAATCACGATGATGGCAGAAACGCCTGCAACCCAGTAGACAGTGTTGAGAACGCCTGATAGAAGATCGTTAGGTTCCACGCTCGGAATACCAAAGTCACCAGGCGTAACAGCTAATAGAGCAAGAAAGTCCTTCATCAATTAAATCCTCGTAGCACAATGTTCACGATCACCACCGCCAGCAGGGAAATGGTCAACCCGATGATGGCATTGAGGATCAACTTTCGGCCAGCGGTAATTTTATCTGGAGCTCCGGCACCCGTGATGTACTTGAAGCCACCGTAGATGATGAAACCTGCCGCGATGTAGCCCACTGCTACCATAGCAATTTCGATAATATTTAAGGCTATCTTCCATACAAAGTCGCTAATAGCCGTATTGCCCGAGCCAGGTGATTTGATTTCACAGGTCGCTTTGTCTCCAGCACCTTTTGTTTGGGCTAACCCTCTGTACCAATACGGAAAGCCGAGCACGCGGTCACTGCCCTTGGGGCATTCGGCCGCATAGCTTGTGGCAGGGGAGACAATAGCCATAAAGCCACCCCCTACAACGCTGGCTAGCAGCAGCGCAACAGCCCACACACGTACAGTTCTTATCATACAAACAGTCCCCCCGGAATAATAAACTGCAGCAGGGCATACATCGCCACGTACAAGATAATACCGATAACGACATTGCGGATAATTTCCTTGGCTTGTTTTACCTGGCCCTCATTATCTCCAGCAGTGGTGTACATGATCGAGCCGTAGATGATACCACCGACCGCTGCAATACCGACGCCCGCCGTCAGGATGTTTATCGCCATCAAAAGCAGCGCCCAGACGCCATTATTCTCTATATCACTTCCACTATTGTCGGCATTGCACTTGATAATTGCTGTATCCACGCCACCACAACCGTCGGTGGGGATAGCGCCGTCCTTCTCAGCCTTGCGCGCCTCTTCAAGCGCAGCGGGCTTTGTCACTCCTAACCTCACTGCGTCTTCAATATCAGCCTTCGATGCGTCTTTCCAGTCGGCAAATTTGATTGTTTTGCCACTGGTGCCCAAGGTAAATTTACCAGTCTTATCAATCGTCTCTCGACACCCATCCTCTGCACCTGGACCTTGAATAACCGAGCAGACGGCATCTTTGAACTGGGATTTACTGAGGGCAAATGTAGTAGGTGAAACCATGAATGACACACCGAACATCGTTATCACTGCAAATAAACTTAGTTTGATTTTTTGTTTTATCTTCATACTACTTACAAAAATACGATAAACCCCTCGAAAACGCAAGCATTTAAGCTTATTGACAGAAGAGACAAATCATTGACTTTCTATCTGTAAAATGGTACTATCACAGATGTTATGTGGGATATGCTTGTACGCACCCCGCGCGGTAGAATATCGACGCGGAAGTATCTTTCTGTTGCCATCGTCTTTATTACGGTGTGTTTTGCGTATATCTTTGCCACCGCTCCTACCACCCATGCAGCCGATGCCCAGTGGAAAGGGGACACGATCTCCTACCAGCAGCATACGTATAAAAAAGATACCAAGCCCGCCACGGGCAGCGAGTCACATGGCCTGCCCAAAGATACTGTTATCTATCGATACACGGAGTCGGCTGGCTCAGGAAGTGGGGGAGCCACCCAAAAAGCCTACCTTATCTATTTTGCGCCCGGGACAGACCCTTCGACCGCCTCGACTGCCACATATCAAACGTTCAGCCTCTTGGGCCAAACCGGATACTCCAACCCCTCGCTACCAATCGATATCACGCTGGAGCCTTCTTCGACCGCAACCCCCGCTGCCACGTCTGAGAATCCAGGTACCACATCCTGTGCTATTGATGGTATCGGCTGGATCATTTGCCCCTTTACCAACTTCCTCGCAAGAAGTATGGACGCTGTATACGGCTGGGTTGCCGACTTTCTTGAGGTGAGGCCACTCGCCACAACCCAAGACCAAGCTCTTTACAGAGCCTGGTCGTACATGCGGACTTTCGCCAATATTGCTTTTATCATCGGGTTTCTGGTTATTATTTACTCTCAGATTAGTAACTTTGGGCTGAGCAATTATAACATCAAGAAGATGCTACCCCGAATTGTCATAGCTGCCGTTCTAGTTAACATATCCTACTGGATTTGTGCCGCGGCAGTTGATATATCAAATATACTCGGATACAGCGTCCAGGACTTATTCATGATGATACGAAACTCGCTTGTGGGTGACGAGGGCAACAGCTGGAATGTCATTAGCTGGGAGAGTATGTCGAGTCTGATAATTTCTGGCGGAAGTGTTGTCGGTGGTGTGGGTATTGCTGGATTCCTCGGTATCACAACTGCTACTACAATTATTGCGGGTCCCGCCGGTGTGGCAGGACTTATCGCCTTATTGCTGCCCCTACTGCTATCTGTTCTATTTGTGGTACTTATGACCTTCCTTATATTGGCAGCTCGTCAAGCAATTATCACCATTCTTATTATCATCGCCCCCTTGGCATTTGTCGCTTTCTTGTTACCTAATACCGAAAAGTGGTTCGAAAAATGGCGCAGCACACTCTTCACCTTACTACTGCTCTTCCCAGCGTTCTCGCTCGTGTTTGGCGGCTCACAGCTAGCAGCGGCGGCTATTATCCAGAATGCGGCAAATGCTGGCGCTCTAAATATTATCCTGCTCGGAATGGCTGTACAGGTAGCCCCGCTCGCCATTACGCCGCTTCTCTTGAAACTTGGGGGCGGTGTGCTCAACCGGTTTGCGGGAATTGTTAATAATCCGACTAAGGGTATGTTCGACCGGGGTAAGAACTGGGCAAGAGAACGCACCGAGCAAAATACGGCAGCTGGAAAGGCCGCACTGGCTGAGCGTGCAAAGCGAATGGGCTATCCAGGCGCTCGGCCTACCAGCCCGCATCGCGGCCTGCGAGGTCGCGCCGCCAATGCTCGCATGCGGCTTAACCCAAATAATATGGCCTACGCACGTGAGTACAATCGACGACGTCGAGAAGAGGGTAAGTCGGCAGATGAGGCTATGGCTGGTGGATTGTTTACCCAGACCGGAGCGGGCCGTCGCATTGATCATCGCAACAAAGATGCGAATCTTGAAAAACATTACGGTGAAGCAACAAATCTTGAGTCGTATAATCGTGCTGTGTACGGACCAGATGGCGAAGCTCACACTTACCGATCTGCTCTTCATCAGGACGCTCATACGGCCAGTGGTCGTGCAAAGTTGATTGAGGATCGAGCCACTGCACATGCAGAGCGTGATCTACAAACACAAATTAATACCGACGCCGTTCTGCGCAATACCAAGATCCAAACTGATGTAGACAGCGCTCACTCTAAACTTCAAACAGCCAGCGTAGAAGCAGATGCCAAGCTTGAGTTCCAGAACCAAGTTGATACCGACCGTGCATTGAAAGTCATGAAAGTTGCTACTTTTGTCGCCGAGCAGCAAGCTACTTCGATTGATAACCGTCTCACGAAGAATGCTGAAGCTCGCTGGAATCAACTCTCGCGCACCGATCCAAATTTGCAGGAACTGCGCTTTACTGAAGTGCGTGCCACCGATTCGGCAAAGCGCGTCGAGGAGCAGTGGAATAGTATGCTTGCGAATATTCGCGCCACCGGGTCGGCAGCCCCATATCTTGCCCCTCAGAATGCTCGACTTGCCGACTCGATCAAGGGGCTTGCTCAAGACTTATCTGTTGAAGCGGAGGTTCAAGAATCAGCGAAGATCAAACAGCAAGAAGTATTAGGTACAGAGCTTAAAGCCAACGCCGCACTCCGTATGTACGCCGGGGGTGTAACTGGTGCATCTGGTGCTGCCCGTGTATTTGCGAAAGCTCGTAGTGGGCTCGTATCTTCGTACATGGACAATGTTAAGAACCAACGCTCTACCCTTAGTGAGTACAGTCTCAACGAGTTATTGACCCTCTCGATTGACGGCAAGCGACGCGACGGCTCTGCCGCAACAGATGAAGAGATTGATGCAGCTTACCAAGAAGTTCTTTTGACTAAGGGTAACAACTGGGCCTTCCAGAAACTCAAGGACAATGTTCGAGAAAAAGGTATGCACTACGATGAAGCGACTAATAAGTACTATAATGACTACGATAGGGCGACAGATACATACTCCAATGAGATCACTAATCCTGACGAAGTTGAACGACGTCGCACCCAGCAACAGATATTTGTCGATGCCGCCAATCAATCTAAGCTTAAGATTGCAAGTCTTTCTGGCACCGACCGTGGAGATATGGAGACAGGCACCTTTACGATGTCGAGCGAGGACGCAATCATCCGTGATATCCGTGAAAAGAAGATCAACGCCAACAGGCTATCTAACACTGACATCGATGAGTTAATGCGTACGGTACAGGTTCTTCGCGACGATACAGCACGTACAAACCTACCGGGAGATGCCAAAATGGCACTCCAGAACACTATTGAGTTCGCCCTTACCGATCCCCAGGTTCGCGCAAGTATTGATGACCGTGCAGCTGAAGTTATGGGCGTCATTCACTCATACATTACCGACGACCGCTCTGTCATTCCACTCGCCGACAAACAGGCTTATGAAGATCTGGCGAGCACGAAAATATTTACAGCCTACGATCCAAAAGTCCCATACGATCCCCGCAATGATCCACGCGGCCCTGCATAATTATAAGTTTCCACAAAAAGTTGTAATTTTATTTCAACCCTTGACTTCAAAAGTAAGCACTTGCAATTTCGGATGTTTTGGTGTATAGTATTTACATAGCAAGTTAATTGTGTCCACATAAGCACACAGGAACAACAGCATTATGGCAACTCACACACCAGAAGCCCCAACAACATCTCCACTAAACCAACCAGAACGAGAAAGTTGGTTTCAAAAGAACAAAAGAAAGGTAGCCGCGGCTATAGCAGTCGTCGCAGTCGGGGGCGTTGGCGGAGTAGTTGCAGTGGCTCAAGGTGGCAATTCCCCTGAAGGAGCTAGGCAAACACAGGGCGCTACAGGTGAGCCAGGAAAAGAGACAGCTCCAGTAGATGCTCCTCAAGAATTCCTAGCTCCAGAAAAAGTTGCTTATCCTAAAGGTGCTCTAGAGAACGCCACCGAGCAAGAATGGGGCAATATATTTAACGAAACTATTCTTACCCAATTAAGCTGGTATTTTAATGAGCTCGTTGATAATCCAGACAAAATGGATCAAATACCCGTAGACTCATTTACGGATAATCCAAACTCTGAATTCGTCACAACTTTGAAAGCTATGGCAGCAGAAGTAGTAGCAGCCAATCCAAATGCTGCTGATATTCAAGCCAGTGTATGTCCTACGGCGACCGCAGGAACTTCGCCTGATATTTATGGGTGTGCTGGCTTCTCGTCATTTATGTCAGTGCCCGAGGAATACCCAGAAATGTCAGGCCTAAATATTGAGTACATAGTACAAGATAAAGATGGCACTTTTTCTCCAGAACACCAAGAGTTACTTGCAACCTTGTATAGTAACTATAAGATGACACAAGCTGAAGACGGCACACTCCGCATTAACTAAAGGGCAAAGCTGACTCACACCAGCGCGCTGAGCTATATTGATGTTTTATGCTTAGTAATGCATAATCATGGTTATGCATACTGGTATTCGAGTACGTAGGCATGCTCTGTCTCTTTTCTTCTTTCTGCTCATTACTCTTGTGCTGAGCATACTTTTGGTTAGCAATACGGCACGAGCAGATGAGGTCCAGCCTACCTATACTCTTGACCGAGGAAAACTCATTACTGCAAAGGGTGGCTTCATAGATAACCCAAACGTAACTAGCAATCCAATGTTTGTAGAAGTAAATGGAGAATGGATTTATGGTGGCGCAAACGATAGCCGACAGGATGGCTACTACAGTGTAGCCGAGCGAGCGATCTATTTCATATATGATAGTGATGCTGATGCATACATAACCCACTCGCCGTTTGTAAACTTAAACCCCATTGCGGGTTGTGACATTGCGATTCAATTTCCGAACACTACCTCCAATAAGAACGCGAAGTTTGTCGGAGTAACCTCGTTAGCACCAGTAAAGATAACTGACGACTGTACGGAAAAAGTTCAGAGCCTAGCGGGTCTTTCAAGTTCTCCTGTATTCGACAATCTGTCTGATCCCACGGGAGAAGAGTTCTTAGGAGTAACTATCCCCACATGCGCGCAACGACCCGGCACAGCAGAATACAGTGCATGTAAAACAGCCCGAGATAAAGCACTCCGAGATCTAGCTAATGCTATCCGCTGTGATACGACTTCTCCATCTGGCATAAAGCAGTGTGAATACTATAAGTCTATTGAGTCCTGCCTAAAAGCTAGCGAGAAGAACACAGTTGCTATGTGTTCGGCACGAGCCGACGCAAACGCCATACTAGCAGGTGACCTATCGTCAATCACCGCCGATACTACAGATGGCTTCATAAAAGATTTGTGTTATTCCCTAACAAATCTTGATAAACAAAAACAGTGTATTAAAGCCGCCACTGAGCAAAGAGATGAGCTAAAAGCCGCAGGAGCCGAAGGCGAAAAAACATCTTGTGCTGTCGATGGCATCGGCTGGATAATTTGCCCTTTATCAAATTCAATTGCAAAAGGAGTCGATAGTATTTACAGTTTAGTTGAATACTTCCTAAGAGTAGAGCCTTTAAGCTTTAGGACTGATAGCGGACTTTATTCTGCCTGGTCTGCCATACGAAATATAGCAAACGTGGCATTCGTGTTGGCGTTTCTAATTATTATATATAGCCAAATTACGGGCGGAGGACTGAGCAATTACGGCATCAAAAAAATGCTACCAAAACTTGTCGTTGCAGCAGTTCTCGTAAATACATCGTATATTTTGTGTGCTCTGTTAGTGGACATAAGCAATATATCTGGCTCATCACTACAAGATTTGTTAATGACAATTCGAGAAAGCGCAGCGTCATCCACGCCTAAACAAATTCCTTCTTGGGATATTTTTATTACCTCAGTGCTCAGCGGAGGCGCAATTGGTGGTCTGGCCTTTGTCGGTCTAGCTGCTGCCGGAAGCTTTACGGCCCTTTTGTGGCTTGCCGTCCCCGTGCTTATTGCTGCTCTCTTCTCGGTGTTGGTCGCTGTCCTTGTTCTTGCCGGCCGTCAGGCGCTTATTATTATCCTCATCACTTTGGCTCCTTTGGCATTCGTAGCCTACCTCCTACCTAATACGCAAAAATTATTCGACAAATGGAAAGACATCTTTGTCACTCTTCTCATTATGTACCCACTCATCGCGATTATTTTTGGCGGTTCGCAGCTAGCAGCCAGTATCATCATGAACAACGCGGACAATACAATCATGGTATTCTTGGCTTTGGCTGTCCAGTTTATCCCTTTGGCTATCACCCCACTTGTCATAAAGTTTAGCGGGGGATTACTAAACCGCGTTGCCGGTATTGTTAACAACTCACAAAAGGGTCTCCTCGATAGAGCAAAGAATAGCGCAAAAGAACGAGCCGAACTCGCCACCAAGAAAGGTATCGCTTCAAAAAACCCAAATCTTCTTAATCGGATGGGACAACGACGAGATTTTGGCAGAAGAAGAAGGAAGGCTAGCGGAGAGACGTATGATGCACAGGCCAACGAGAATTGGTTCCGTTCAGATACGGGCAGAAACCACGAGAGAACCTTAAGTGACGCTAAACTTAATGAACAAACAGCTCAAACTCGGGCAAATGCATATGCAGTTGCAAATAGGTCAAAAGTGGATGCTATTGGTGCACGGGTAGCGAAGGAAGAACTTGATATGCACACAAAGATTGAAGAGGCAGAGCTTGAAGAGCTAAAAGTTGGTAATCTTGATGTTCGTGGTACAAATCTTGAGGGCCTCGCCAATGAGGCGCGAGACAATTTGCGCGAGACAAATGTTGCAGCCAGCCGAGTAGCGGCTGCTGGCAGGGTGCAGCAGAAGGAGTCTGCTGAAGCAATGACCCAAAAGGCTATAAGAATCAATGAAGATACCGGGCTTGACGAGGAAGTAACCATACCCACAGGACTAGCTCAAAGAATGGGAGGAGTCGATCCGTATGGTACAGGTCGAGCGGTCGCATCCGCTACTGCCGCGATTGATAAGCAATGGGGGGAGAATGTAGCCGCAGAGAAAACCACCATGAGTAGTATGGGCGTGGACAACCTTATGGAACTTATGAAAGACACTAGTGTTTCATCCGAACGTAGGGCTGCAGCAGCTGGAATGGTAATGTCGCGCGGCGGAGATCAACACGTACAAGCAGCTCTGGACTATCTTGGAACAGCAGATAAATCTACCGATAGCGACCTACAGGATATACAAAAACAAGTTGCTCATGATCTAGGCGGGCGAAAACCGTTTGCACTAGGAGAGACAGACGTATCAACTCTCGCAAACGGTACGTATGCAGGTGGATACCAAGACAAATTGCTAACAAGGATTCAAAAGGGTAAGCTTGGCTCAGATGAGTTGCTCAGGATGGGCTCAGATGAACTCCAGCGAGTTACGGAGCTTGCCTCAAGTGGCAAGCTAAACGATGCTGAACACGCACAGCTTACTGCAGCTATCGAGTACATCTACGCAAACGATAATATTACCAATCCTAATGATGAGAAGACTAATCTACTTCGCAGCATCCAAGCCAAGAAGTTGGGCGAACTCACGCATCTAGAACCGGTGAATCAAACCCCAAGAACAGCGAGACCCTATGGCCCAACTACCAAGCCGTGAAGCTATAAGATTAATGCTAGAAACATTCGATAGTTATGTGCCTGATTTGGTATTATTATAACTATGGCAGTCTATAAAGTTCCTCAAGACGTTGAAGCCGATGACAAGCTCATCGGGCCGTTTAGCTTTCGCCAGTTTATTTACTTGATTATCGTCGCCATTTCGAGCGTGCTGGCCTGGGGTCTGGCGCAATTATTTATTCCGCTGGCGATCATCCCGTTGCCGCTAATCATCTTTTTTGGTGCCCTCGCGCTGCCACTTCGTAAAGACCAACCGATGGAGATCTACATGGCGGCTATCGTGTCGTTCTACCTGAAGCCACGGCGACGCCTCTGGGAGGCTGACGGTGTGCAATCACTTGTGGAGATTACAGCACCAAAAGTTGTCGAGGTGCAGCGAACAAAGAATTTGTCTCAAGGCGAGGCAGAACAGCGACTGTCATATCTCGCCCAGATCGCCGATAGCCAGGGCTGGGCTGTGCGCGGTGTGGCCACCGCACCAATGCAAAATACAGCTATGAATGACGACCTTTACTTTGAAGCCCAGCAGATACCTGACGTACTTGATACGAGCGGGGGAGTAGCGCTGGCATTTAATACTAAGCTCGCTCAGGCCGACTCACAGCGCCACGAAGAGATGATACAGCGCATGCGCCAACCTGCACCCGCTACAATCTCTCAGCCGCCTGCTGTAGCACCAGCGGCCGCAGCCGTTCCGCAGTCACCTGCCACTCCTCCGGCAGCCGCAGATCCTCACGTCACTTTTAACCCATACCCCAACGCCATGCACCAGTCGGTTATCCAACCGATTGACGATGCAGCTATGCTGCCAAGCGCCGCAGCGCCAACAGCCCCACAAGTAAACACTAGCGAAAAACCCGTCTCGCCTGATATAATAAGCCTTGCAAGCAACCGCGATTTATCTATCGAGACGATTGCGCACGAAGCTCAGCGGATCAAAAGTAAAGAAGCCGAGCTTGGTAACGACGAAGTTGTTATATCGCTGCGCTAAACCTTGGTAGTCAATCGACTTAACGAAGTGGGAAGAGTAGACAAACGCGCGTGCCGCCAAATAATCAAACACCTCAGCAGCCGCAGGCGCCCATGGGCGTTATTGGTAGTGATATCCCAGCGCCGGCTCCTCTAGCACCTGCACCCGCTGGTCAGCCAGCTAACACTGCCTCTGAGCAGGCGAAGAAGCCAGCCAATCCTAACACGACGCAGAACTCTCTGCTTATCTCTGAAATTCGCGACAACATGGCAATCATGAAAGACGGCAGCTTCCGTGCTGTCGTGGCCTGCCAATCGATCAACTTTGACCTCATGAGCTCGCGCGAGAGAGAAGGGGTAGAATTTAGCTACCAGAACTTCCTGAATTCACTGTATTTTCCGGTGCAGATTTTCATCCGCTCCCAACGCGTCGATATTGGCCCGTATATCGACCGGTTGGTCAATATCCGCCGCTCTCAAGACAACATGCTTCTTAATGTTCTGATGGACGATTACATCAACTTTATCGATGTCCTCGCTCAAGAAGCCAATATTATGGATAAAAGCTTCTTTATTGTTATTCCATATTTCCCAGCCGGAGACCTCAACAACCTCAAAGACCAAGCGACTGGCTTTTTTGGCCGCATTTTCTCCAAATCCCAGACCCAAGCGATCAAGATCGACACCGTCACCTACAATAAGGCTAAGGATGAGATTAAAAACCGCAGTGATGCCGTCATGAGCGGCCTCTTTCAGATGGGCGTCAAAAGCGTGCAACTGAGCACCAAAGAGCTCGGCGAACTCTACTACAACGTCTACAACCCTGATACTGCCGTGCGCGAACCACTGGGTGACTTCGAAGATGTAACCGCCACGTATGTGCAAAAAGCGCCAGTAGGCACACCGCCGCCAACCCAAGGAGGAGTGTAGTTATGGCCAAGAAAAAACTCGATCCGATCGATATCGCTACGCAGCAACGCGCCCGTGAGCAGGCTGAAGTTGAGCAAGCCTTCCTAAAAGGTATGACAACTCTGCGTGACCTTATTGCCCCAAGCAGCCTAGAGATTCACTCTAGCCACTTCCGCCTCGGAACCAAATATGGCCGCACGTTGTACGTGTACGGATACCCGCGCCAGATCTACACCGGCTGGCTGAGCTCCATCATCAATATGGACGAGGTGCTTGATATGAGCATGTTTATCTACCCGGTTGAAAGCCAGGTGGTACTCGACAATCTGCGCAAAAAAGTCACCCAGCTCGAAGCCAGCATGTCGATCAATAGCGAGAAAGGCCGCACCCGTGACCCTGGCCTCGAAGTCGCCATCCAGGATGCCGAAGAGCTGCGAGATCAGCTACAAGTGGGAGCCGAGCGCTTCTTCCGTTATGGCCTTTACATTACGCTCTACGCCGACAGCCTGGACGAGCTTAACTTCGTGCAACATAAAGTCGAGACAGTCTTTGGCCAACAGCTCGTCTTTAGCAAGGTCGCCAGCTCGCAACAAGAGCAGGGGATGAACAGCACCATTCCGCAGATGAGCGACCAGCTGCAGATCCGCCGCAACATGAACACTGGCGCTATTTCAACCAGCTTCCCATTCACCAGTGCTGATCTGACCCAAGAGAAGGGGATTCTCTATGGCATCAATATGCACAATAACGGCCTGGTGATTTTTGACCGCTACAGCCTAGAAAATGCCAACATGGTGGTGTTTGCTAAGTCTGGAGCGGGTAAGTCCTTTACCGTCAAGCTCGAAGCTCTGCGTAGTATGATGATCGGCACCGATGTCGTCATTATCGACCCAGAGAATGAATACCAGAAGCTAGCCGATGCCGTGGGCGGTAGTTATATCCGCCTGAGCCTCAACGCCGATACGCGCATTAATCCATTCGATCTGCCCCGCGTGATCGATAGCGACGAAGCCGATGATGCCCTGCGCGCCAACCTCGTGACACTTCATGGTTTGCTGCGCTTGATGCTCGGCGGCGCTCAGCAAACCGCTCAGGGTGTAATCATGGCGGCCCTCACCCCAGCTGAAGAAGCCGATCTTGACCAAGCACTCATCGACACCTACGCCCGCGTCGGCATCACCAGTGACCCGTTAACCCACAACTCACAGCCGCCAACGATTATTGATCTCTACGATACTCTGCTACACATGGGCGGCACTGGACCGGCCTTAGCACAACGCCTCCGTAAATATACTTCAGGAACCTTTGCCGGTATTTTCTCGCAGCAAAGCAATATTGATATCAATAACAACATGGTGGTCTTTAATATCCGTGACCTGGAAGACGAGCTACGACCCGTGGCAATGTATATCGTCCTGTCGCACATTTGGAACATTACCCGTACCGACCAAAAGAAGCGCATGCTCATCGTCGACGAAGCCTGGCAGCTCATGAAATATGACGATTCGGCCAACTTCTTGTTTAGCCTGGCTAAGCGAGCTCGTAAATACCAGCTCGGTCTCACCACCATCACTCAAGACGTCGAAGACTTTATGGGTAGTAAGATGGGGCGGGCTATCGTGGCCAACTCCTCCATGCAATTACTACTGAAGCAATCGTCCAGTGCAGTTGATGTCCTGGCTGATGTCTTTAAACTTACCGAAGAAGAGCGCAAGCGACTCGCCAACTTCCCGGTCGGGCAGGGATTGTTCTTCGCTGGGCAAAATCACGTGCATATTCAGATCATCGGTAGCGAAACCGAGCAACAACTCGTCACTACCAACGCGCCGCTTCCACAGGCGCCCCCAAATCAACCTCAAGCTAATCCTCAACCTTCGGCAGGCTACATGAACCCTGGTGAACGTAGCGTATAATAAACAGTAGCTATGGCCGAACCAGCACGACAGAGACATCCTGAAATTGAACCAGAGATCGCCCCTCGTTTCGGGGCAACTCGGAGTGATGGTGAATCGATGCCAGAGAGAGGAAGCTCCAGGAATACTGACCAAGCTGCTGAGCTTAATCAAGCCGAGCAACAATTTGGTATGACTCAAAATGGGGGCGAATCAACCCCCGAAGGGGGTGACTTAAGGTCGGTTGCCGCAGATCAGGAGACAAACCCGATTCCTTTTACCGGTAATGGCTCTAGTCCGTCCAAATCGAGTAAAAAGTCGATCGTAGGAAGAATTACGAGATTTGGCAAACGAAACACCGCACTAACCGGGATAGTCGGAGTTCTCCTAACAGGCATGTTCGGGCTGTCTCTTCTTTCTCCAAGCCTTCTTCTTATGCAGTTCAGGGAAACGCTCGTTGATAAATTTAACGATCAGCTAACGGCAATGGATGTGAGATCTACGGCTATTCTAAAAAAGAAGCTCGGTAAGACTACCACAAAGGGCGTCTGTACGACGGCTGTATCTATCCGCTGTAAGTATAGAACCCTCGGCGATAGGCACCTCAACCGCCTTGAACAAGCTGGGTTCAAGGTGAACGGTGACAAAGATATCTTTGGGCGAACAAAACCCACCAGTTTTACGTACGAGGGAAAGGAGATATCAGCTCCTGAAATGCTCAACGAGGCACGCAAAGACCCATCTCTCAGAAGCGCTCTCCGCCATGGCTACAACCCAAAGTTCGCTGCATTCTCTGACGCAATTGCGGCCAAAGTAAGAATCAGCCTCGGAATAAAAAAATCACGAACCATCAAGCCGTCATCCGATAAAGATAAGATGACGGAAGATCTAAAAAAGGCAGCAAGTGGCGATACCGGTCTAGCTGATGGTCAACAATTGACACCCTTAGGAGAGGACGAGAAGGGCAACCCGACAGGATACACAGACAGTGAAGGAAATATTTACTCAGCGCAAGAAGGTGAACGCATAAATGGACTCATTGCCGAGATAGGTGATCGTGGAGAGTTGGCCAACAGTATATCAAAGACGGCAATAAAAAGTAGTATAAAGGGCGCTCTAACGGCAACAGCTCTTGGCGCTGGAGCCGTTGACTCAGCTTGTACCGTTTGGACTCTCGTTCGTGTAGCCGGTTTTGCCGCAAAAGTATATGGGCAGCGACAACTTATTCGGTATGCATACGAGTTTATTAAGACGCCCGACGCAGTACGAGCAAATGCCGTGACCCCTCTAGAAGAACAGGTTACACCAGAAGAGGTTTCGTTTGTTAGTACTATCCTCACAACACCAAACTCAGAGGGCAAGTCAGCGACGGACTCAGATGGTTACAGATATGCTGCTTATGGGGATGTCTTTTACCCCGGTAAATTTGATACAAGCACAAAAGACAAACAAAAAACAGGTGATAAAAATATTATAAAAAATGAGACTGCAAAATATGTTAACGGGCAGATAATACCAGACAATGCGATGGCGTCTATTGTGAAGACTATTAGTAGTATTCGCGGGGGAGGGAGTTCAGTACAGGACATCGATGCAACCTGCGGATTTGTAAAAAGCTGGAAAGGACAGGCCGCGCTGGTTGGTTTAGCCGTCGTGGGTGGGGTGGTCGCCTTCTTTAGTGGTGGTTTATCTATCGGGGCAGGAACAGCTGCCGCGCTCGCCGTCTCCGCTGCGGCGTCAATCGCAATTGCGGCACTTACACCCAAACTAATGGATATGGCCAAGGGCGAGCTTATCACCGGTACTGAGAATGGGAACGAAGCTGGAAATGCCGCGGTATCCGGCATGGGAGGCTATAACGCCCATGCATCCCAAGCCCGCGCACTTGCCGTTCTCAACAAGCAAGATGCCGTGCAGTATAACCAAATGAACGAGGTTACACTCGCAGATTACAACGAAGTTGACCGATATGAGCGAGGCCCGCTTGACGCAACTAGCAAGAACACATTTGTTGGGAGTATCGTCAACTCTCTTCTTCCATACACTAGCAAGATGATAAATGGTAGCGCAACCGTCGCCTCCACAACATCATTCGTGACTCAATCACTCGGTAGCCTTATCTCACAAAAGAGCAACGCTGTCGAAACAAAGGCTAGTGAGTTTGAGGCATGTGATGATCCTGAGTATGAGGGCCTTGCCGCAGATCCGTTCTGTAATATACGCTATGGAATGAGTGAGGAGGCGCTAGGGACCGATCCAGAAGAAGTACTTGATTATATGGAGAGCGGCGGTTACATAGAAAAGGACAGCACTGATGGTGCACCTGGTGGCATCAACGGCTCCCAATACCAACAGTTCATTGATCAATGCGTCGATCGAGAGAGCTCAATTGGCGACTCTCTCTCTTCGGGCGACGAAGGGGATGGCCAGAACTGTATCCAGGGGCGAGGTGGCGCTAATGAAACACGCAATATGATGTTTCGCCTATTCTACATGGACGTCAGTATCCAAGAAGGAATGGATAGTGACTTTGATGCAACGGCCGGATCGACCACAGGTGGGTCAATTCGCACCGCCAGCTATAATATACTGGGCGCGAGCCACGACATGGCCTCGTGGCAGGAACGACTGAGCGTAGCAGAGGGCATTATAAAGGGTACGTCAACAGATGGCACACCTGTTGACGTGGTCGGCCTGCAAGAAACACAAAAGATACAACGAGAGGCTCTTCTCGCAAAACTTGGATCTTATGATATATATCCCAAAAATGAAAAGGTCCAAAACCCAATTATATGGGACAGTACTAAGTATAGTCTCGTAAAGGGAGGCCTGATGCCTAACCTACAGTACTTTAATGGCGCACTTGAGGCCCCTTGGGTAAAACTACGCGTAGTCGGGGCATCTGGCTCTGAGTCAGAATTTTACGTCCTTAATACTCACGACCCTACTACTCGTCCAGGCAATAATGGCACTCAAAAGCGTTACCAAAACGCGCTTCAGCATGTTGAATTCATAAAATCGATTCAGGTAGACGGTATCCCTATTATATTTACCGGCGACTTCAACTCTGGCTACTCTCTCCGCCACGGCACCGGTAACGATACATATAAGGACGTAGCTGAAAATCTAACTTACTGTATCTTAACCAAAAACAATCTTATGTATGATGCCTACGACTTGGCTGAAGGCCGACCAGCCAAATGTCCAAACGAGGGCAATGGCAATGCGATTGACCATATATTTGTCTCAAAAGAGGTGAAGGTAACAAAATACCAACGGATAAGCAAAAGTGGCTCTGACCACGACGCCCATATTGCCGATCTTGATCTTGGTATTGACACGGGCGAGTCGGGGGGTGTTGGTGCCGATATCGATGGTGACGACTACGCTGTTGAGTGTGGAAAATATACATCTTGTACGGGTGAGTGTGTTGATTTTGTAAAATTCCGGCTTTTGAAACATGGGGTCTCGAAATACAAGGGAGGTTCACTCGGGAATGGAAGGTATGTAGTTGGAACTCTCGGTGAACTTGGTTATAAAGTAGATACGACTCCAGCCGTTCACTCTGTCTTCTCAACCAGTCACACCTCAAACCCAGCCGCAGGACACACTGGCATGGTATCGCAGGTGAACGCCGATGGATCAATTGTAGTTGAGGAATATAACTTCGCCAATCCTCATCACTACGGCATTCGGAAGATATCAGCAGCCGACCTAAAGGCAGGTGGGTATACGTTTGCCCACACTGAGGTTGACTACAAATGATATCTACGTTTTTTTCGTACAAACGAGTTATTATCGCTCTCGCCGTAGTCCTGGTGTTTGTAGTGAGTGTTGTTGTATCTATGTATATGTCAAGTTCGCCGGATGTTATTATCACAGACTCTGAAATTTCCAAACCCATGCTTTCTACTCAAGTTAATTATGGGGAATACGATAAATACTACACCGACACCGAGAAGTCGTCCATTTTGTCGAAGATTGCCACAGCCATCAAGATAAGTACTAATAAACAGAGTGGGTCTTACGAGGCCGTAGCACGTAACGGAACCTATACTGAGACTCTTTTTGAGCAAACGGTTCCAATTCGCGAACTCCTATTTGATATACGAGCAATCCCTGTTTCCTACATTATTCGTTTCGATGGTAGCGAACAGGGTGAATACGATATTCTCTCAATCCGGTGTGCTCCTCAAGACCAACAGATCGACCCCACAAAAACATGCAAGGACCTGACCGATGAGTAAGAAGCGATGCCTTTCAATACTGTGCTGCATTGCTCTACTTGTGTCACAGAGTGCGCAGGCTGTTCGTGCCTATGATGTGAAGTTCTTTTCCGGCAATGACATACTCTTTTCTGGCCCAGATACAAGCTGCGCGGGCGGCAGCTCTACAACCTCAGGCTCCGACCTTCCTGAAGATGGAACCGCTAAACAAAATCTCGAGTCTATACTAAAATATTTCACAGAGCAACGGGGGCTTACGCTTGCCGCCGCCGCAGGAATCACTGCGAATATAAAAACCGAATCAGCGTCAACCTATAACCCAGCCATCATACAGGGCGGTGGTCTTGCGCCCGCTGCAAAGACCGATAGTAGTGGGGGTGTTGATCTTGACACCATATTTAAGCCTGTTGATAAGCAGGGCTTCGGTCTCAGCCAATGGACATACGGCGGCACCAGCCCTGCTAGTCGACAAGGAGGGTTATACACCCTCGCGAAGAGTCAGAAGAAAGATATTATTGACCTTGGTCTACAGCTTGACTATATCTGGAAAGAACTTACAACAAGTTATAAGACCAGCACTTTGGATCGCATTAAAGACATGACCGACCCTCGGGAAGCAACCAAGATCTACATGATCAACTACGAAGGACCGCTAGACAAGAGCGAAGCAGCTCAGAATGGACGGGCCGACGACGGCGAAGAGATTTATAACAACTACAAGGGTGTAATATCGGACGGTAGCGGTGCTACAATTAACACTACAAGTTCCATATCCTCTGTGACAGGCGGTGACTGTACTTCGACTAGCAGCGGAGCGGGTGGAATAGGTGTCGCCGATGGCTTTACCTTTCCACTTAAGACTACCCAGGCGGCTATTAAAAAAGGCACTGACGGACTGGTGTGGTGTACAACAGACCAGTCAAGCTGTCACCACGACTATAACGCTGCCGATATATTCTCCGAAACAGGCACGCTTATTATTGCGGCTAAATCTGGTAGAGTTGTAAGTAAAACAACCGATTCTTGTGATTATTATGGCTGTAATGTCACAATAATGGGTGATGACAACGTACTGTACTACTACACACACATGAGCAAACAAGCGGTCGTCGAAGTCGAAGCGAAAGTTCAGGCTGGACAGACAATAGGTTCCGTGGGAACCAATGCCACTGCGATGAATACTGCTCGTCACCTTCATTTTGACATGCTGCCTGGCAAGACCTACAAATTTAGGCCAGGGTGTAGTAGTGCAGAGTGTAAAGTATATCCATTTATTAACGTTCAGCAATATCTCGTACCGGCATTTCAACAATTACCAAAAGGTTAGGGGAACCATGCAATACAATCGTCAACTTATTACTCGACTACTTGTTACGTTCTTTATATGTGGCCTGGTTATATTCGGTGGCATTTACATTTTTAATCATGGTTTTTTAGTAGTTTCAAATCCACGCGACAAACAATCCTTCTCGTATACTCAGCTGGATAGCAACCGCGTCCCTCGATCCGCTTCATTCATTGGAGAGAGGAAACTCTTAACCTCTGGTGTCTACAGCTTTAGTGCGTTATCCGCGTCTGGGGCATGGTCGTTTCAGACGGTTACTATTCCCCATTTTCTTTCCTCTGTTGCCGTCCAGCAACCCAAGGCCGAACACCTCACGACAACCGTAGGAAGAATGGCTACCTCCAATGTAGCCTTGAAGAACAATATTCTAACCAGTTGGTCAAATGAAGGTGTGTTCTTGCCAATAGATTCAAGCAATGTCTCGGGCGACATCTCCGGCCAGACCACTGATCCAAACTTTCCTGTTTTCGCACAGAACGTACAGATATCTGCTTCTATTATTGGGGGTGTAGTAAAGGTGAATAGTGGCTACCAACCTATCTTTTATAACATAAATGATTCTTCTTTAGCCTACCTCCCGGTTGTTATCTCAAACAAACCAGTATTTATCCAAAAGACCTCTGCCGGCTTTAGTGTGTTTAATCCTACCGGGAAGAACATAACCGTGTACCAGCCGGGGCAGGCGAGTCCGGTGCGCTCGTTTTCCTTACAAGCTACTAAACCCATCGCCTCCTATAACAATAAGCCTCTGTATTCCTACGAGAAGAATACGGTCGCTGTAGTTACAGGCCCAGCTATGTTTGATGGCGGCGATGGCCCCAGCACCAATAGCCAGCCCCTTGAACTGACCACAATAAATACCCGGGACAAGAAGCAATTTACTAGACTAACTCTGCCAGACCGCAGCATTACGAGCGTAAGCCTCTCGCCAACTGGTGAAGAGGTTATTATACAGGGGGCATCTTCTAGTTCAGTTTATAGTACCCGTACTGGTAAGTTGAAGATGGTTATCCCCTATAGCATTACTCAGCTCATCTGGAAGGGTGATGGTACTGATTTTGTATTCAGAGCCAGCGATGCAGGTATCTTCATAGGATCTCTTGTAAAGAAGAGTGGGGCCAACCTCGTACCCTATAGTATAGCTCGGCCAACTAATCTATCGTTCATAGAAGGGGATGATATCTACTACTCTGCTTACACTTCAAAAACTGATGGTAATATAAAGCCAGACATCTACCGTTCGAGTTTGTCTAAGGTATCGTCGGCAGTAAGTCGATCGCTCCTCGCAAACTTTCCTCACCAAGGTGAAGGATATTATATTGATTGTTTGGACAATATTATAACCATCCAAACTACGCGCTACATTACAGACGAGGGTGCTTTTACTGATAGCGGTGCTTTAAAGCGCGCTCAAGATTACATTAAGTTGAAGATCGCGGACACGTCTAGCTACACCATTCAGCAGCAATATGTTGATATGGATATCCGCACCCCTTCTGACGATCCGTCGGGCGGGCTTGACGAAGGTTAGATCTGAATATAAGATACTCCTTTGTTTGAGCGATTAGGTTTGGTTGGTTCGGTCGTGGTGATTATTGTTTGATATGTACCCAGAGTGATGTTGTATTGCCTCTCTTCATCCAGCTCACTAAACACATCATCAAGAAGTAGAATTGGTTTTTTATCCGTTAATTCGTAGATAATATCAGCCTCAATTTGCTTCAGGGCGAGGATAATTGAGCGGTTTTCGCCCCGCGATGCAGTGGTGTCGGCGGGGGAGTTGTTGTATGAGACTAGAATGTCGTCACGGTGGGGACCGGTGGTAGTGTAGCCAAGAAACTTATCTTTATCGGCGTTTTTCGTCAGTTCGCTCATGAGTTTTTGCTGGATGTTATCTACTAAAGTGTGTGAGTAGTGAATACCGACGACGTCTGTGGTCCGAGAGATGGTCTGGTAAATAGGTGTGATTAGTTGGTTGATTTTTTCGAGCACCATCGTGCGCTCCAGCACAATATAGGCACCGTATTCACTCAGCGCCACATTCCAGACAAATAGCTCATCAGCCGTCGTCGTGGGCCGTTTCAGGAGGTTGTTGCGCTGCTTGAGAGCTCGTTCGTATTTACGGAGTGACTGGCCATAGAGAGGGTTTATTTGGCTAATAAAGTGATCGACAAAATGGCGACGACGCACTGGTGAGCCGTTGATCATGCGCATGTCTTCGGGTTCAAATAATACCACTGGGTGTTTGTGGGCAGGAGATAGGCGATAGGCTATTTTTCCATCGATGAGGAATTGTTTTCGTCCGGTCTGCTTAGAGGAGTCAAACTTCACCGTCCGCACACTGCCGTCACTCATCTCAATATCGATCCGGTACCACGACTCGCCGCGCTGTAATATATCGCTGTCACTACCGCGAAACGACGACCCTTGCAGCGCCACGTAGAGCGCTTCGATGAGCGATGTCTTGCCGGTGCCGTTTTTGCCGGTAATGATCGTACTCGCCCGAGAAGGGGCGACGACTTTGAGGGCGTGATTACGGATATGTTGCACGCCTACTTTTGTTACGTGCGTCATAGGCTAGCTCTTGAGGGGCATGATGATGTGTTTGTAGTTACCTGACTCACTCGTATCGGCGAGGACACAGGGGGAAAGTTTGCCGCTGAAGCGAAACACAATATCACTACCGTCAATCACCGACAAAGCTTCGTTTAAATATCGAGAGTTAAGGGTGACTGTACCATCCTGGGTGATTGACTGCGCTTCGGCTTCAGAGGTGTTTTCACCGAGTTCTGAGGCAATGGAGTGAATCGACAGGGTATTTGTTTCACTCTTAGCACTCAATGTCACACTGCCGCCCGATTCGCGCGCAAATAAACTGGCGATCTTTGTAATACGCACGAAGTCTTCTTTTTTGAGGGTAATTTCGGTTTCAGAGGTCGCAGGAATGAGCTGGCGATAATCAGGGAAGACACCGTCAATCAGGCGGCTGGTAATCTCGGTTTCGTTGAGTTTGAAATGAACCTGAGTGTCGTTAAAGAGCAGTTCAATCTCATCCACCTCGTCGTTAATCGTGCGGAGCACCTCCTGGAGGCTACTGGTTGGGATAATCGCCGAAAGCTCAGTCTTAGTATCGATAAGGTACTTTTCTGATAATCGGTAGCCGTCGGTCGCAGCTAGATAGAGCGCGTTATTAAAGGTGTGCCAGTAAACGCCGGTGAGTACCGGGCGGGTGGAGTCTGAGCTGCTTGTGACGATCGTTTGAGAGATAGCCTTTTTAAAGTCATCTGACGTCACAATAAATTTGATTGAGGTTTTTCCATCAATCACGGGAAGTTCAGGAAATTCGTCGGCCACCATGCCGTTAATTACCGATGAGTAATGGCCGCAGGTAATTTTGAGGTGATTATTTTCGACTTTTAGATTAATTTGTTCTTTTGGCAGGTTAGACACAAACTCCGTAATAAGCTTAGCTGGGATAGTAATCGCGCCCTCATGTACGACTTTAGCTCCGACATAATTACTTGACGCCATCTCTAAGTTAGTAGCCGCCACAAGTAGGCGATTATTGTCGGTTCGGAGGAGGATATTCTCTAAGATTGGGAGCTGGGCCTTATTGGTAGCGACTCGACTGACGTTCGAAAGTGCCCGTGTGAAGTTTTCCTGAGTTACTTGTAGTTCCATTGTTAAAAATCCTTTATATCTTTTGGTTTAGTAATAATAGGCCCTGGGGAAAAGAGGGATAAGTCGAGATTAACAGAGAAGAATTAATAGTTTGTGGGGTGTGGAAGGATGTGGATAGAAATCGGACGATGTTGCGGACAACTGGCGGTTGTCCGACCTGTGTGTTCAATAGTGCGCCCCAGCGAACAAGAATAGTGTACAGTCGAGCACCGCTTAGTAGGCTGAGGGTAAACAGGTTGTGGACATATTGTGCACAGGCCCTAAGCATAGAGTTTCTCCCGGATTTCGGCGACTTGCTCGCGGATAAGAAAATCGAGCTTAATAGCCTTTTCGATCTTCTCAACCGAGTGAATAGCAGTGGTGTGGTCTTTGCGGCCCAGTTCATTGGCGATCTTCGGGAAACTAAGGTGGAGTTCACTCCTGAGGAGATACATTGCGATCTGGCGCGGCGTGACAATGTGTTTGTCGCGCTTCGGACTGCAGATTTCGTCAGTTTTGATCTGGAAGTGACGAGCGGTTTTTTCGATAATCTGTTTCGGGGTCACGTATTGAGGTCGGCTGCGGCGCACATTGCCAATGAGTCCCTCGGCGGTCGATATGTCTGGCGCCACGCCGCGCATCTCAGCGTAGGCTAAGAGTTGGTTGAGGGCACCCTCAAGTTCTCGAATATTCGTCTTGATGTTATTCGCTAGGTATTCCACAGTGTCGCGAGCGAGCTCAATATTAGATTGCGCCGCCTTGGCTTCAACGATCGCACAACGTGTTTCAAAGTCTGGCATCTGAATATCGATTGCCATACCCCACTCAAACCGGCTCCGAAGTCGTTCAGTAAGCGTTGGGATACTACGTGGTGGCTTGTCGCTACTAATAATAATTTGCTTGTTAGATTGATGGAGAGCATTAAAGGTGTGGAAGAACTCTTCCTGAGTCTTTTCCTTACCGGCAATAAACTGCATATCATCGATGATAAGCACATCAACATTTCGATATTTATCAGAAAAACCCTTTTTCTTAAATCGAATGCTCTCGAGGAAATCTTTTACGAAGGTCTCGGAACTAATGTAAAGCACCTTCGCGCCGGGGTTGTTGGTGGTTATCTCGTTGCCAACCGCTTGCATAAGATGAGTTTTACCGAGGCCCACGCCGCCGTAGAGGAAGAGGGGGTTGTATTTGACACCTGGGTTTGCGGCGACGGCTTGGCAGGCGGTGTAGGCCAGGTCGTTACTCGAGCCGACGATAAAGTTAGAGAATGTGTAGCGCGAGTTGAGCCCATTCGAAGGAATAGGAGAGGACATAAGCGATGAGGTGGCGGCGGATGGTTGCGAAGCGGGTTGTTCGGTTTGCACGACTTCGCGGGTGATCACCTTTTTGCTAGAGGTTTTTACAGTGTAGTTGATGCGCCCGGCAGACACGCCGTTTTTCTTCAGAATGTCGCGCACTTGGTCGTTAAATTTGACCTCAAACTGGCGCTTAGCAAAGATATTGGGAACGGCAATGACGATCTCATCGTCAGAATTAGTGAGGAGCTCGGTGTTTTTGAACCACGTCATATAGGTGGCTCGAGAAACCGATAACTCGATTTCACCTAAAACGCTCTGCCATAGGGCTTGGTGCATGGACTCCTACTCTCTCGTTTTTATCCGTTTACTAATCTCAATTATACGGTAGACGGGTAGTTTTCCACAACCATGAAATAGGGCAGGGGGTAGACGCCCCACAGAAGTACTTGTTATCCACAGGCGACAAGCACCTCTGTAAATGTGTGGACAAACACACTGAATCTGTGGATAGATTTATTTACTAAAATATCGTCTACGCAAAAATGCAACTGCTCACGCTTGAAAAATAACCCCTAAAACGGTAAAATAGGACAGATATGCCAAAGAGAACCCACCAACCACACACCCGTCACCGCGCCCGTACGCACGGCTTCAGGGCTCGGATCGCCTCAAAGGCTGGCCGAGCGGTTCTGAAACGTCGCCGCATCAAGGGCCGCGCCAAACTGACGGTATAACAAAACTCCAGTGGAATTCCACTGGAGTTTTTAATTACGAACAACTCCCCGTATAATACCTAGCAAGATGATTCCATTTCGATACCGATTCCATGGTCACGGCAGTTTGCGCTTTGTGTATAAAAACGGCCAAGCGCTTCGTACCCACCTCGTCACCCTTAAATGCAGCATGAACCCCCACCGTCGCCACCCACGCTTTGCCGTGGTGGTCAGTAAAAAGGTGCTCAAAAGTGCCGTCGGGCGCAACCGTATCCGCCGCCGCGTGTACGAAACACTCCGCACGATGATCACCCCGGAGTTTCCGAGTGCTGACCTGGTGTTTATTATTAGTTCGAGTGAAATACTAGCGCAGTCACCAACCGAGCTCGCAAGTCTCCTTAGTGATCTCGTGGCCGAAGCCACAGGCTACTCACCTGGTGCCTAAGGTGGTATAATATGAGTAAATATCTTATCTGGAGTTTATAAAAACACGTGAACATTTTTGACCTGCTTGTTATTCAACCTATCTTCAACCTGCTTATTGGCCTCTATAGTATTATTCCCGGCGGTGATTTCGGTATCTCAGTCATCCTCTTTACGGTTCTCGTGCGCTTCGCGCTCTACCCGCTCTTAAAGCGCCAGCTGCACCAGACCAAACTGATGCGCAAGCTGCAGCCCGAGCTCAAGCGCATCAAAAAAGCCACCAAAGGCAACCGCCAGCTCGAGAGCATGCAGATGCTGGAGCTCTACAAAAAGCATGGCGTCAGCCCCTTTCGCTCAATTCTTATTCTATTGATCCAACTGCCAATCTTCATCGCCCTCTATAATGTGATTCAGATCTTTACCCTGCACCGCGACCAAATCGCCTCGTTTACATATAACTTCCTCGAGGGTGTACCAGCGATTTCGCAGCTGATTAAACACCCCGACCAGTTCAATGAAAAACTGCTTGGCATTGTCGACCTCACCAAGCCGGCGATCGGCAGCCACGGTGTCGATGTCGTGCTGGTACTTCTGGCGGTGGTAGCCGCGGCTACCCAGTACGTTATGAGCAAGCAAACCATGCCACAAACCGATAGCAAGAAGCGTCTGCGCGATATCATGAGCGAAGCCGCCAACGGCAAGCAGGCCGACCAAGCCGACATGAACGCCGCCGTCATGGGCAAGATGATGAAGTTCCTGCCTATCTTTATGTTCTTCATTATGATCACCATTCCGGGCGCCATCGCCCTCTACTATGGTGTCTCGAATATCGTGGCAGTACTACAGCAGTCATATCTGCTACGCCAAGACACCGAGGAGATGGAAGGCATCGCCGATGAAGTAAAGCCGGCCCCGAAGAAGGCGACTACCAAGGCACGCGAAAAGGCCGCCCAAGAAGCCACAGTGACCCGGATTATCGCTAAACCAACCAAGAAGGGTAAGTAAGATGGACCAACAAGCCTCAATCGAATTCGCTAAAAAATACCTCGAAGACCTCTTGTCGTTTTTTGGGGTTAATACTGATATCGCTGTATCGATCAATGACGACGTTTTGGAGCTATCGGTGCCTGCCACCGAGTTTACGAGCATCTTGATCGGTCGTAACGCCGAGACGCTGCGTTCGCTGCAATACGTGCTGTCGACGACCCTTCGCAACAATAACGCCAGCATCCAGCGCGTCAACCTCGACATTGCCGACTACAAGAAGCAACGAGCCGAAAAGCTCGCCGAAAAAGCCAAAGAATGGATCGAACAAGTCCGCAGTACGGGTGATTCGTATGTTGCTAATCTCAACGCCGCCGATCGCCGGATCGTTCACGGCGTCGCTTCGGAATACGAAGACATTCAAACCTTCTCAGAGGGTGAAGGCCGCGACCGTCACCTGATTATTGCGCAAAAAAGCTCGTAGTCACTAGTTTTCGCCCATTTTTTGGTACAGAGCATGGGTTTCTTTAGCCATTTTTTCCCACGAGAAGCGTTTGACGTTTTGATTGCCTTTTTTGATGAGTTGTTCGCGTAGCGATGGTTCATCCAGAAGACGCGTCAGGGCGGCTACAAGCTCGTCGGTACTCGTAGGGTCAAAGTAGAGCGCCCCGTTGCCACCAACCTCAGGCAGGCACGTCGCATCGCTCGACACGACCGGACACTGCTCATACATGGCTTCGATCATCGGGATATGGAAGCCCTCAGACAGCGAGGCGCAGACATAGGCGGTGGCGTGCTGGAATAACCAGCGTTTTTCACCGTCACTAATGTAGCCAAGGAAATGCACATCAGGTATCTGGCGGCTACCGACTTCCCGCTCAAGCTGTTCATAGAAGAATTCTTTTTTGCCGGCAAAGACGAGCTGAATATCCGGGTGGGCGTACTTCAACTCGGCGTATGCACTGACGATACGACCAAGGTTCTTATAGGGAAAGGCATTGCCCACGAAAAAGAGGAATTGCTTCCCTTTTAGTGTTTTCACCGGCTCAGGCTCAGCGTGAATCATGTCGCCCGATTCGTGGGTCACAACAAACTTATCGCTGTAGCGGCGATTAGTCCATTTATCCAGGTCGTCACGGACGTACTGAGTCGGGGTGATGACATATTCGCTCCGCTTGATGACATTGCGCAGTAGATTGGTGAAGACAAACTTGCGCCCTTTGTACAGGAGTTTGTTTTGATCAAGGTTTTCGTAACGAACCAGTGTGGTGTCGTGCACCGTGGTAATGCGCCGTCCGCTCCAGAGCAGTGGCTGTTGTGGCATTGAGAAGTGGACAAAGTCGGGTTTGAGGCTGTAAAGTAGCTTGGCAAACCGCAACTGTTCAGCAAAGGTATAATGGTCGGCCGTCGTCGTATGCACTGTAAAATTCGGTCGAGACGGCTTCCAGTGACTTTTCTCTTTCTCGAGCACCACCACGGTATAGTTGTTTTTGTCATCGATCAATTGAAGCTCGTCAATCAACCGCTCAATGTAGTGGCCGGTCGAAGAATTGATACGCCGAGCGTCAATAACAATATGCATACTTCTCATTATACAGGGCAAGGCAGAGGATTATTGATATAATGGATGAAGATATGAAATCAGATCAAAGCGTCGAAAAAATTAAGAGTATTAAACTTGAACCCTCAAACCACCTGAGGATGGCTGTATGGCATATTCGAGTCGGCCTTCGTGACATGTTTGGCGGCAAGGATGTACTCGACAGTGCCGATCTTCATAAGAAGCCAGCTCGTAAATCGGTTCACCGTATTTATAAAAAGGCCGATGAGTTCATTGCGACCTACTTCCCGGTTTTTACCAAGCAAATTCCTAAAAAAGTAGCTACCAGGCGCGTGCGCGACATGATCAAAGAAGTCGACTATACGATTGTGGAGATGGACGAAGAGAAGCCCTGGGGCGCTTACTACCGTCTGGCTAACGATGAAGCGGAGCGCTTCGTCAGTGAATTCTTCCCAGGTCTTACCATGAAAGAGGCTCAGTTAGGTAATAGCGAAATTGAACTCAGCCCCAAATTCTTACTGGTAGCGCCGGGCCAGCGTCTCAGCTGGCAGTTGCACCACCGCCGAGCCGAACGCTGGCGTTTCTTGAATCAAGGCGCCTACTACAAAAGCGCGACTGATGAACAAGGCGAGCGGCATATCGCTGACCCCGACACTATCGTACAGTTTGCGCAGGGTGAGCGCCACCGTCTCTGCAGTTTTGACGACCAAAACTACACTTTGGTGGCTGAGATTTGGCAGCACACCGAGCCTACCGCACCATCGGACGAGGACGACATTATACGCCTAGAAGATGACTACTCTCGAGCATCTTAAACTTATGCTGGTGTATAATAAAAGGACTATACATTCAAACCTAACCATTCAGGGGAATAATTAAAGACATGGCTGAGACGACAAAACGAGCTTTAATAACAGGTGTGGCTGGGCAAGACGGCGGTCACCTAGCGAAATTACTACACGAGAAGGGATACGAAGTATACGGTACTCTTAGGGGCCAGATGGAGGCTTCACACCCTCGCTACAAGCTCATCAAGGATGAGATGCCCTATCTTAATATAGTTATGGCCGACCTGCTGGATCTCTCGGCGCTGACGCGCGCTATGCAAGAAATAGAACCGGACGAAGTCTATAACCTCGCGGCAATTAGTCACGTTGGATACTCATTTCGTGATCCAATTCTCACCGCCGACGTGACCGGTAAGGGAGTCCTTCACGTACTGGAAGCGATCCGCCTAGCTGGTCTTGAGAAAACCACCCGTTTCTACCAAGCCTCAACCTCAGAGATGTACGGCGGCCTTGCCTACAACCGCCCAGAGAGCGGCTACACAGAAGATGCCGCATTCCATCCACGCAGTCCGTATGGCGTGGCTAAGCTCTACGGATACTGGATAACCAAGAACTACCGTGAGAACTACGGCATGTATGCTCTGTCTGGCATTCTTTTCAATCACGAGGGCGAACGTCGTGGCTCTGAATTTGTGACTCGTAAGATCAGCCAGGCTGTGGCGCGGATAAAGCTCGGCAAGCAGGAATATATCGAGCTCGGCAACATGGATGCCAAGCGCGACTGGGGCTACGCTGGCGACTACGTAGAGGGCATGTGGCGCATGTTGCAACAGGACCAACCTCAGGACTACGTGTTGGCAAGTGGCGAGACTCACTCTATTCGTGAGTTCTGTGAGCTGGCGTTTAAAGAGATTGGTATTGAGATTACGTGGCAGGGTAGCGGAGTCGATGAAACCGGTGTGGATGTGGCTACCGGCAAGGTACTAATCAATGTTAACCCTGAATTCTTCCGTCCATCGGAGGTAGATTTACTCCTAGGAGATCCGACTAAGGCGGAGACTGAGCTTGGGTGGAAGCGTGAAGTTGACTTCCCAGGCCTCGTGAAGCTCATGGTAGAGCACGACTTAATCGATCAGGCCAAAGCATAAGCTCAAGGTGTTAAAAAATGAAATAACGAAGGTATAAACCCTAAGCTATTTCATATTAAGACTTTACAGGAGGGTGATTTTACTATTGCGTGACACGAGCCTCGACAAAGTCTTTGATAGTTTGGTCAATTGTATATTGGGGTTTCCATCCGAGTTCATCTTGCAGCCTCGATGAGTCACCGACGATCTCTTGGGCATCGGTTGGCCGAATCAGCGAAGGATCTACTTCAAATATAATGTCAGCTCGTTCCACAGCCTCTTTCAGTTTATGTAAGATATCACTACCAGATAGGCTATAGCCGGAACAGACATTATAAATGTTATGGCCTAAAGTTGGCGCAGTTGCGAGCATGACGTAAGCTTGCACGATGTCTCTTACATCTGTATAATCGCGCTTCGAGTCGATATTGCCTACTTTTATAACATTTTCAGTCGTCGCTGAAAGACGCTTGTAAAAATCGGGCAATATAAAGCCAGGAGCCTGGCCCGGGCCTATGTGATTGAACGGACGAACCACAATGCAGTCGAGTCCACGCGCCCGGTAATACGCCGCCTGATTTTCCACCAAGACTTTACTGACGGCATAGGGGGAGTTAAGGCTGATTTCTGAGTCCTCTGCAATCGGCATGGGCTGATCTGGGCTATAAATAGCGCCACTACTCACGATAATAGCTCTCGGCTTGCTCTCTTGCTCTAAGTAATACTCACTGAGATTTGTCACCATAGCGCTATTCGAGTTTATATATAACTGAGGATTGTCGAACGAAGGTCCAACCGAAGCGAGACCTGCTAGGTGAATAACACTTTTGACTGGCCCGGTGTCAGGCCAACTATCAATAAGATTTTGGGAATAGTATTTACTTACAGAATCTCTGAGTGGCTCTGCGACGTACGGCTCACTACCTATTCCTATTACAGAAACGCCCAAATCGTTAAGTGCCTTTGCAAGGTGCTGCCCAACAAAACCGTTTATCCCTGAAATGACTATCTTATCTTTATGCATAGATCAAGTATACCAATTTTGAGCTGCTTGCACATAAACCTATCCACCGCTCATCAATGGTTGCTCAAATGAGAAGATATTGTTGTTTCGCATTTGTTAATTTAATCAGCTAACTTGGAGAGTAAGCTCCCAGAAAGCATAATAATCTTATTTGCATTATGCTCCCAAGAGAACTTTCGTAGCTGGTTCTTGGCTTGCTTATTGAGAGCAATAACTAATTGTGGTGAGGTAAGAACTCGTTCTATCTTACTAGAAAAATCAGTAGGCTCCGCGGGTGAAGCGTACAGCGCTGCTTCTCCACCCGCCTCTCTTAGAGACGGTATGTCAGAGGCTATGACTGGTGTCTGGCTCGCCATTGCTTCCAGCACCGGCATCCCAAAGCCCTCGTATAGAGACGGCATAACAAAAAGGCTAGCCTTTTGGAACAATGCTGGAGAGTCGATCTGGTCAATGTAACCAATGTGGATGACGTTATCACCAGCTGCCTGGGCTCTGTCTATCGCCGCCTGGCTTTTTTGACCTTTCCAGCCCTTCCCGCCAGCTAATACCAGGCTATACTCATCTTTGATCATCTGGGGAAGTTGCTGATATGCCCCAACGAGAGTCGACACGTTCTTGCGGGGCTCCAATGTGCCAATAAAATAAATATATTTTTTGGTTGGAATACCGTATTTCGTATGAACATCGTTGTTATTTTTTTTATAAAATATATCTTCTGGTGGAACAGGCGTTGCGATACAGCGCGCTGGATCAAGAGAAAATTCCTTGATCAGCTCCGACCGTACAGCCTCAGACACAGTAATGATGAAATCAGCTTTTTTAATCGAGCGGGGTACCACGCGACGCAAATGTGCTAAATTTTTATCCTCCATCAGCTCTGGGTAGTAGAGATACGTAAGGTCATGAACTGCTGTTGCACGCAGTCTTGATCGGATAGTTGGCCAAGTGGCAAAGTTTGGGAAAATAGTGAGATCAACAGGAGACTTAAAGATGTCGAAGGGGAATGATATCCCGTAACTTTGAAGCTTGGCATACACCCGGAGAGGGATGAGCTTGTTTTGATCCAAAGGCTCCTTTATATTTAAACGAGGAGTAACCTGTCGGCCTAAAAAATTAAAGTAGGCGGCGTGAATCCTCGTGCCTTTATGAGCATCGAGAGCCTCAGTGATTCGCTTTACATAGTGGCCAACACCCGAGATCGATGGAGTTGCTAGGCTACTTACCTCAATGCGAATTTTCATTGTGCCTCCTTATAAAAATCGATGAACTCTGCTTTAATAATGGTTTCAAAATTGAACTTAGCTAGATATTCTTGCCGGGCATTTGTAGCCAATGTACTGCGAAGCTTCTTGTCGTTGTACAGCTCAACCATTGCACGGTGCAATCCGACAGCATCTTTTACATCTACTAGCAGCCCCGTTTGTCTATCCTTGATAATTTCTGGATTACCCCCAACATTCGTAGCAATAATCGGCATAGAAAGCATACAGGCCTCGACAAGAGCCAGGCTGAAGCCCTCGTGATACGTTGGAAGCAAGAATACGTGCGACTTGCTTACATGGTCAAGCGGGTTTTGCTGGTAGCCCAGAAAGACAATCGAAGGGTTCGAAGCTGCTTGCTTTTGAAATTTCTCCTTTTCAGGCCCATCGCCCAAAAAGTGGAGCTCAGCTCCTTCTATCTCTTTTGAAAAGAGCATGTAAGCATCAATAAGTTCACCGATACCCTTGTCGGTTACAAGACGCCCCGTACTAATGAAGGTGAATTTGTCGTATTTTTTCATAGGTTTATATGTGTCAAAGGCGCCATTATAAACGACCTTCATCTTATTCTTTACGGTACCGCTCGGGATACTTTCGGAGATAAGCCGCTTGTCTTCCTTGCTCACCACGACGATTCTTTCGGTTAAATGCGCCGCGAGGTATACCATTTTCCCAATCGGATTTTTATACCAGACGCGATGATTCTTAAAGATATGCTTTAAGTCAGCATGATCACTCCATATAACCCGCGCCCTTAAGAGCCGAGCGGCAAATGTTGCTGCGATAAAGTCATCCTTGCTCTGAACGTGCACTGTCGAGGGGCGATATCGGATAAATAGCACTACATAGTAGAAGAATAGAATAATTTGCCAAACGAGGTAGACAGGCAGGAGAGCTACTCGTGCACCACTCCAATTCTGCCGTGACCACCACCATGTCTTTCTATTTTTTACTGAGTTAGCGACGGCAAATTCTAGTAGCATTTTTGAGCGAGAAAACACCACCGGTGCCAGCGAGTCGTCCTTTTTAGCCTCACGGGCAATAAAAACAGGAACTCTTTCTCCTCCACCAAAGTCATAGGCCATAGCGTTACGAATTATGATGACAACATTTTTTCTCATGGTACTATAGCCATTATAGGGCATATCATGGCTCTAAGCTGATATAATTGTAAGTAACATGAAATATCTACATTCCCGAAATCGCGCGATCTTACGCGAGATGATTAGCACGGACTTCAAGATTAGGTATCAGGGATCAGTACTCGGCTACTTCTGGTCACTTCTCAAACCTCTACTTCTGTTCGCTATTTTGTACATTATCTTTACCTACATTGTGCCGATAGGCAAAGACATAGAGCACTATCCTGTTATACTTCTGCTTGGTGTGGTGCTGTGGAGCTTCTTTTCCGAGGTAACAACAGTAGGTGCTGGGTCAATTGTAGCTAGCGGGGATCTTCTTCGTAAAATTAGTATCCCACGCTATCTTGTTGTGCTAGCCAGTTCATTTTCTGCATTTATAAATCTAGGCCTCAGTCTTATTGTTGTATTTGCATTTAGCCTCTTTAATGGACTTCTGCCTCAGGTAAGCTGGCTGTTGCTCATTCCTGTAATTATTGAATTGTTTGCGTTTGCGGTCGGTATAGCGTTTATCCTCGCAACAGCAAATGTGAAGTATCGGGACGTTACCTATATATGGGAGGTGTTCCTGCAGGGCGGTTTCTACGCCAGCGCCATCATTTTCCCCATATCGTTAGTACCAGCGGATCTGCGTATTTGGTTCTTTTTAAACCCAGTCGTGCAGATCATTCAGGATGCTCGATACGCACTTGTCCCGGTTGAAGGCAATGTGACGATTTGGCAACTTACTGAGCCGAAGCTATTAAAAGTGGTACCTTTTGCACTAATAGTAATTATTAGCATAACTGGTGCTGTCTATTTCAAACGACGATCGAAGTATTTTGCGGAGGATATATAATGTCAGACAAAAGAGACATAGCAATAGCCGTTAAGAACATTCACAAGGACTTTATTTTGCCCCAGCACAAGAATAATTCTTTTAAACAAGCGGCTGTCAATATTGTTCGAGAGAATAATAAGACTACTCAGAAGGTGCTTGATGGAGTTAGCTTTGAAGTCAAAAAGGGCGAGTTCTTTGGTATTGTGGGTCGCAACGGTAGCGGCAAAAGCACACTGCTGAAACTTCTCGCCGGTGTATATACTCCCACCGAGGGAGCTATTGAAGTGAATGGGGGTTTGACGCCATTCATTGAGCTGGGGGTGGGCTTCAATCCAGAGCTTTCGGGTCGCGATAACGTATACCTGAACGGTGCTCTACTAGGGTTCAACCGAAAGCAGATGAACAAGATGTATGATGAAATTGTTGATTTTGCGGAGCTTGAACAGTTTATGGATCAGAAGCTAAAAAATTATTCATCGGGTATGCAGGTGCGCTTAGCATTCTCAATTGCCATTAAAGCAAAAAATGAAATTCTTATCTTCGACGAGGTTTTGGCCGTTGGAGACGAAGCTTTTCAGCGGAAATGCATCGACGTATTCGAGACATACAAGGCAGAGGGTCAAACGGTAATTCTGGTTACCCATGACATGGAGACCGTGAGAAAGTTTTGCACAACCGCATTGATTTTAGACACAGGCAAAATCTTAGAGATTGGTACCCCGCAGAAAGTTGCGAAAATATACTCCGACCTTAACCTTAGCGAGATAGAACGGGATATGCTACGGAAAACCGAGGGAGGATTTAAAAACGATCTGGGGCTCAGCATTAAGTACAAAGATACGGAGGGACACGACTCTGTCCAGTTCAGGAATGGTGATTTTATTCGCATGATCTTGAAGTATAACAAGAGCAAACTCTACCAACACCTGGTGGTCAACATATACAAGCGCTCAGGAGAACATATAACGGGATTCCGTATTGCTGGAGAAAGTGGGAGTGCGGAGGTTGAGGTGAGAGCTCTTCTTCAGAAGGGGAAGTATTACAGTTTAGTGCAGGCCGTAAACAGTCAGCACAAAGCTGTAGGAGATATCGTTACCGGCCCAGATTTTATCATTACGACCGACAGGGCGGCAGGGATAGCAGGCTGGAGTGGCCTAGTTCCCATGGAATACAAAGTCATTAGCTCTTAGAAGAAGACCTAGGAATCGTCCGCTTCAAGTATCGTCTAATTTTACCGAGAGTAGAGCGAAGATACGGCTGCTCTATTGACCGCCGGAGACGGGATGTAAGAATTGTGTTTTCTTCTGAGAGCTGGTCCACTAACCTTGAGAGTCTCTCATACTCTTTGTCGAGCCAATCGTGGCCTTCACTACTTGTTATATAATATTCTTCAAACTTGCTTATCAGCTTCAAGTTGTGACTTATAACAAAGCTAGAGTGCTTCTCATAGAGATTGGCATACTTTTTGAGAAGTGCCATACGAAATGCAAGCAAATCTTTTGGACTCATACGGTGACTCAGAGAGGTTCGCACAACTCTCCAGTAAAAGTAAGGCCTCGGGATAGTACCCAGCTTGAATCCTTTTTCTAGCATTGACATCCATAATTCATAATCAAGATTCGGGTAGAAGTCTTTGTCTGTGTCGTATCTACCAGCTGCTACCCAGGCGGCTTTTCTGACAAGGGCTGCCCCGGAAAAATTATTTTCAACAAGCATGTGGGGAAGCTTGCTTAGCTTATCGTTATATTTTATAAGATCATGGCCATCGCCAAATTCCTGTACCCAAGTACATACAGCCTGAATATCTGGGTTATTATCTAAATATTCTACCTGTTCCTTGAGGAAGTCAGGGTGCAATTTGTCATCGGGGCTGAACAGTAATACATATTCGGCATTCAGTTTATCTATATACTTATTGGAGATTTTAACCAATCCTAGGTTCCTATTTTCATAGTATATTCTGCAGCGCGGTCGGTCGATCGTTGCGAGTTTGTCCAGGGTACTTTTTGATGGAGACGCATCATCGGCGATGATAATATTGAAATTATCATACGACTGACCATAGAGTGAATCGAGAGATTCGTCTAGGTAATCCCCCATGTTGTAGCAGGGCATGAATACCCCCACCTTTGTCCGCGGAATGTTGTTTGAAGTAGCTTTGCTTACCATCTCTTTATACTATATCAATACTCTAGTATAATAAACCTATCACATTCCGAATAAGAGGGGAGCGTAAAGTGAACGAGCATGCGTGTGTTTTCTGTGGTAATAATGAGCTGTTTGAAGTTATAGACTTTGGCGAAGTTGCAATTGCAGGTGCCTTTTTGCATGAGGGCGACATTCCTAAAGAAAAAAAATACCCACTTGCCATTGATTTCTGCAAGCTATGTTATGCAGTTCAGGTGAGGGATCATATCGATCCCAAAGTGCTCTTCAAAACCGATTTTTACTTTTCATCCGCGATCAAAACTCTTAGAGACCATTTTTCGGAATATGCCAAAGAAGTCACTGAGCGTTTTTTACCTAATCCAGAGAATGCAGTAGTCTTGGAGTTCGGCAGTAATGATGGAGTTCTTTTGAAGCCATTAGCAGATCTTGGTATCGGGAAAGTAATAGGTATAGACCCCGCAAAAAATATCGTTCAAAGTATTGATGACGATAGACTCTCGCTCGTTAATGATTTTTTCAACCCTAATGCAGCAGACTCGATAGTTGAAAGATATGGCAAAGTTAACATAGTTATGGCAAATAACGTATTTGCGCATATCTCAGATATAAACGGCACTACAGAAGCTGTCAGTAGAGTGCTCGAGGATCAAGGAGTATTCGTCTTTGAGGTGCACTATCTCGGAAAGATTATCGAAGAGCTTCAGTACGATTTTATTTATCATGAACATATTTATTACTATTCCTTACTGGCCCTCGAGAACCACTTAGCGCGGCACGGAATGGTTATTTTTGATATCAAGCCTATATCCATTCACGGTGGCTCGATACGTTATTATGCTGCAAAGAATGATAGCACCCACGCCAGGAATGTATCAACTAGTGTGAAGGAGCTTCGAGAAAGGGAAAAATCACTAGGCTACGATACACCGGAAAGGTATGAGAAATTTGCAGCGGATATTGCTGCCAAAAAACAGGAGCTCATGGGGCTTTTAAATACGCTTAAGCTTGAAGGCAAAAAGATGGCAGGCTATGGTGCATCTGGACGTGCAAATACCATAATGCAATACTGTGGCATCACTCGGAGGCAATTAGACTATATTATTGATGATGCTCCGGCCAAACAGGGTCTTTTTACCCCAGGCTCTCATCTACAGATTAAAAATAATTTGTCATTAAAACACGATGCCCCAGACTACGTATTACTATTTGCCTGGGCTTTTGCTGATGAGATTTTTTCCAGAAATGAAGAATACGTAAAGCTTGGTGGCAAGTTCATTATTCCTCTTCCTGACGTGCGCATCCTTTGACCATAGAACTGGCTCCTAGGTGTCACTTATGCTTGGTCGGTAGTGTGGGTAGAGCTTCTCGTGACTTCGTACCCAAGCTAGCATATCTTTTACCATAGTAGGGTAGTCGGGCAGCTCGAATATGAAATCTTCTCGCGTGTTGAGCAAGTTCGCGTTAGTTCCCGTGCCTAGGGCTGGAATAATTTGAGGCTTACCTCTCTGGAAAACTTTTTTGAATAATGAGAGTAAGTCAAACTTTGAGATTGAGCTAGCAGGCACTAGGTGATAGATGCCGGAGATATTCTGCCTGAGGGCGGCTTCAATGGCTTTCGCCAGCTCAATAGTGCTTACCCCTTTCCACAGGGCATTTGTATATCCGTCTATCTCCCCAGTCTGACGATAGAGCCAGTTGAAGAGGCTGGGTCCTTCAACACTCAACTCTGGTCCGAATATTGAAGTTCGGATAGTTAAATCCTTAGGGGTATTTATCTCACCTAATGCCTTAGACCTACCATAGAAGGACTGACTATCATAAAGACTATTCTCTTGGTACTTTGTTTGCAAGCCAGAAAATACCCCATCGGAACTGATATGAACTACTTTTGTAAGTGTGTCGTGATAGTATTTTTCAAGTAGCATTGGTAGGTAGGAATTGAGATATATGGCTTCATCCTTCTTGACTTCACTCTCTCGGACTAATACCCCGATACAATTAATAACTGCATCGTAATCACTATCGTCCAGCTCCTTGAGAAATTTTGAACCGTCGGTTACATCTATCAGTTTTGTCGTCGGATTTAATTGATGTTGTGATGCTATTGTTGCAACACTATGTCCGCGTTCTTCAAGGTAGGTAGCTATAACATGTCCAGCCATGCCACTCGCTCCAAGAACAAGAATATTCATGACTTATCCATATGCCAATCATTAAGTTCAGCCTTAACGTAATCAACCTCAAGAAGCTTGTCCGTCGTTCCCTTTACATCTAATATTTCAGTATTATGTGAGTTATACTCCTCAGCTTCTGATATCTTTTTTGAACCTTGTTCAAGGTATTTCTCATAATTTAGATCCCTATTATCTGCAGGAACGCGAAAATAATTCCCAAGGTCTATTGATCTTGTTGTTTCCTCGCGAGTTAAGAGTGTTTCATGAGCTTTTTCTCCGTGACGAGTCCCAATGATTTTGACTTCAGATTTCGATTTGAACAGGTCTTTCAGGGCAATAGCAAGATCCCCCACAGTACTTGCAGGTGATTTTTGTACAAATAAGTCCCCTTGCTGCGCATGCTCAAATGCAAATAGCACCAAATCAACAGCCTCATCAAGGTTCATGAGAAAACGGGTCATATCCGGATCAGTAACCGTGATGGCCTTGTTGTTTTTAATCTGGTCTATAAATAAGGGTATCACCGAACCTCGTGACGCCATAACATTGCCATATCTGGTAACACAAATAATCGTGTGTTTTGGGTCTACGCTTCTAGATTTGGCAATAGCGACCTTTTCCATCATTGCCTTTGAGATACCCATTGCATTTATTGGGTATGCCGCCTTATCTGTCGAAAGGCACACAACTTTTTTGACACCATTTTTGATCGCCGCAGACAGAACATTATCTGTCCCAATAATGTTTGTGCGCACAGCTTCCATAGGGAAGAATTCACAAGAAGGTACCTGCTTAAGGGCGGCTGCCTGAAACACATAGTCGACACCGTTCATTGCATCACATATACTTTCGAAGTTTCGTACATCCCCGATGTAGAACTTCAACTTGTCGTTGTTATAGAATTTCCGCATATCTTCTTGTTTCTTTTCATCTCTGGAAAAGATGCGGATCTCCTCTATGTCCGTATCAAGAAAACGCTTGAGTACGGTATTTCCAAAAGAGCCAGTTCCACCTGTAATTAATAGAGTCTTTTTCCTGAACATGTGACATCACCTCATAGTAGTATTGGTCATAATTATAGCACGGTCCTTTTTACACCTCCTGGATTGCAATTTTGAATTGACAGCGTACTCCTGTAAAATGAGTTAAGAATAATATGTCTAAACCAACCATGAAACTACCTTCCAGACCTTCGGCAGACAAGCAAGTTGTCAATCTTGAGAGAAAGATTAATGAGCTAAACAAAGAGATTATTGATCTTCGAGAAAAAGTATTTAAGCAGCGCGATGAGATTCATTCAATGCGAAACTCTCGTGTGCTGGGTAGGATCATCAAGGCTCATGATGCTGTCGGCAATCCCTACACACTACCCAAACGACTAGTTCTTGGTTCTACCCATAAGGTCCGAAGAACGGTAGCAAAGTTTATACCTGATTCAATTCGCTTGCCGCTTATGAAGAACCTTCGTCAGGCCAGAAACAAGTTGAGAGCAGTGAGGCATAGTCTAAAGAAGAAAATTGTCATTGTCGCGATTGATAACGCACTGTGGAAGAAAGGCACTCCAATCGTCAGCGTTGTCATACCGTACTATAACCGTTTCGACACCATTGATGACACATTGCGATCACTAGAATGGCAGACTTTCAATAACTTTGAAGTTATCGTGGTTGACGATCACTCCAGTGACCCTAAGAGTATCGAGAAGCTGAATCACCTTCAGGGCGCGAAGGTAATACACCAAGAAACAAACCAGGGGGTATCCGCAGCGCGTAATCGAGGAATTGCAGAAGCAAAAGGGAAATATGTTGTGTGTCTTGACTCTGATGACATGTTGGAGCCGACATTTATTGAGAAGGCGGTAATAGCGTTAGAAGCAAATCCAGACGTTTCCCTCGTTAGTACGTATCAAGATATGTTCGGGGTCATAAATGAGCTTTTCGAGAAACCACAATACGATCCTATACGGCTGTTTGAGGACAACATGGTTATTACAGCAGCCCTCTTCCGACGGGAAGCTTGGCTACAATCAGGCGGCTATAAGTCGGATATCGGCTATGAAGACTGGGAATTCTGGCTTACTCTCGCAGAACATGGTTTCTGGGGTAAGCAAATACCAGAACCCCTTTTTATGTACCGCACCTCCATGCAGTCGAGGTATGTGGACGACAAAGAGGTTCATTGGAACAACCTCAAGTATATTCGTTCACTTCACCCAGGCTACAAGAAAAAAATACGCTCCCTACTTTCGTCCCGTGGTTCCGAGTGCCACAAGTCTACAAGTGAAACTGCTTTTATAAATCTAAAACACCCCAAGCACTACAAGAGTATTAAAAATGAGAGTCCAAATGTACTCGTAACCGTCCCTTGGATGGATTTTGGAGGTGTTTCGACACTGCTTAATAATTTTACGCGAGAAGTTGCCTCTGATGTAAACCTTCACTTCATCACAGGCCTTCAAAACAGGAATGAGTGGGAGTATAAATTTAAAGAAATAACCCACCGCGTATATCATATGCCGAACTTATTTGACGAAGATCCGTCTCTGCAATTTGAGTTTGTATCGAACTACATACGGACGCGCAATATAGATATATTACATATAGTCCATAACGGCTTCGTGTATCCGATGCTTGATAAGTTAAAGAAGGAGTTTCCGAAACTGCGTATCGTAACAACCGTCTTCAATGACAGGGCTCCGTACTTAACGCAATCGATAGCTAAACAGCAATATATCGATACATTCACTACCGACAATGTTAAGGTTGCTAAAACCTATAAGAATGTCCTTGGCGAGACGGTAGATGTTCGAGTAATTCCGAATGGCATAGACAGCACTAGCACATTTGATCCAAATATATTTGATGCTGCCGAGATCCGTGCATCACTTAAGCTCGAGCCAAGCGACATCGCCATATTCTACATAGGCAGACTGTCTGAGGAGAAAAACCCAGACCTGTTCGTTGATGCCGCCAGTTACATTATTGAAAAAGGCATGCATAACGCCAAGTTTTTTGTTATTGGCGATGGTCCTATGCGGTCGAAAGTCGAGCATGCTATCCATCATTTAAAAAACGACCAGATTAAGTACTTAGGGTATCAGTCAGATATCGCGAGATATCTCAGCGCTGCCGACATATTTGTGCTGCCATCTGCCGTGGAGGGATTCCCACTCTCAATTATTGAGGCAATGGCTATGAACGTGGCTGTAGTAGCTACTGACGTTGGAGCTGTAGCTGACGTTATAACAACCGGTGTCAACGGAGTCGTGGTTGACGAGATAAGTGCTTCAGCGACCGCTGCCGAGCTTGAGAAGCTGATTAAGGCTCCCGAAAAGCTTCAGGACATCCAATCGAGGACACGACAAGAGGTAGAAAAAAAATATTCAAACGTAATTCTCGGCAAGAACTACAGAAAGCTCTATAAGGATCTAAGCAAATGAGAGTACTCGTAATTGGTGCCGACGGCTTCATGGGTAGAAATGTGGTGGAAGCGTTATCGGATAACCATGAAGTATATAAAGCTCTACGACTCGTGACCGACACCAACCCGCGTAGCTTTAGTGTTGAGCTCGGCAGTAAAGACAGCATTCGCGATGCTTTGATTAGGAGTCGTCCACAGGCCATTATAAACTGCGCCGGCATCGTTACGAATACGAGCGAAGCACGAAAGAATGTAGAATTTACCAGAAATATCTTAAGTACAGTAATTGAGCAGGGAAAGCCGTACCCCAAAGTTATTATCACGGGCTCGGCATCGGAATACGGCGTCGTGGAAGATGTGGATGAGCCGGTGAATGAGGATCATCCGCTTAATCCACAAGGGGACTACGCTCATAGTAAGGTTGAGGAAGTTAAGGTAGCGCAAGCATACGCCAAGGAACACGACATAGACGTGATAGTGGCCCGTATCTTCAACCCAATTGGACCTGGCATGGGGGATAAATTCTTGTTGACGAGCCTTCTAAAGCAGATCAATGATCTCAGGGTTGGACGTTCAGGCGAGATTACGCTTTCGCGACTTGATTCAAAACGCGATTATATTGATGTACGAGACGTCGCAATGGCTATGCGCTTGTTTATTGAAACAGGAGACAAGAGTCACCACGTATTACAGAATATTGGCTCGGGAATTGCGACGACGAACGGGCAGCTGCTCGACGCATTGCTTACTCGGTTTGAGTTGCCGCGAAAACCAACTATAATTGAGACACGGGATGACCCAGAGCCAACCTTAGCTGCGCGGGCCGATATTAGTCGTATAATGGTGGAGTATGGTTGGAGGCCGAAGTATAACTTAGAGAAGACGATAAAGGACATTATTCATGGATAAGACACGAGGAGACAAGATCAGGGTAATTATTGTAGGCGCTGGCAAGGCTGGTGAGCTTCTAGCGGGAGATATTGAGAAGCAGGATGGATCGGGGCTCCATATCGTTGGATTCGTTGACGATGACAACGAGAAGCAGGGGACAAGCGTTGCCGGTCTGCGGGTGATGGGCAAAATTGATGAATTACCGCAAGTTATCAGCAAGAACGCAATTGAAGAGCTGATCATTGCTCTACCCTCAGAGAGAGGTGTCACGATACGTTCGATTGTAGAGAAGACAATGGGGCTAGGTCTGGGTTACAAAATATTACCTCGTCTTTCAGAAGTGCTCCGTCAAGATTTTACGAAAGACTATCTTCAGTATGTTCGGCGTGTTCGTGCCGAGGACTTGCTCGGCGGTGAGATTCTAAAGTCTGACCAAGACGACATTGGAGAATATGCAAAAGACCAGACGATCCTTATTACAGGTGCCGCTGGATCGATTGGATCAGAACTAAGTCGACAGGTCGTCTCTTATGGTGCGAAGAGAATTGTGCTTTACGACTGGTGGGAAAATGGCATGTTCGATCTCCGCAATCAGCTCGTGACTACATACCCAGATGCAGACGTGGAGTACATCATAGGCGACATCAAAGATCGAAAAAAGATCAGTTATGTGATGAGGCAGTACCAACCAGACACTGTCTTCCACGCGGCCGCCTATAAGCACGTACCATTAATGGAAAGCAATTCAATTGAAGCAGTAAAAAATAATATCCTTGGCACCAAAACTGTTGCAGAAGAGGCAATAAAAAATAAGGTTTCGAAATTTGTTCTCGTTTCCACAGATAAGGCAGTAAACCCAACAAATATCATGGGAGCCACCAAGCGAGCAGCAGAGAAAGTCGTTCACATCTTGGCACAAAGTCAGTCAACCACGACCTTCTGTGCTGTGAGATTTGGAAATGTCATCAATAGCAATGGTAGTGCTATCCCATTCTTCGAGAAGCAGATTGAGACTGGGGGCCCGGTAACTGTGACGCATAAAGATGTCACGCGATTTTTCATGACAATCCCAGAGGCTGTTCATCTTATCCTTCAATCGTGGGTAATGGGTGAGAACGACGACCTTTTTGTGCTTGATATGGGTGAATCGATCAAGATATATGATCTTGCTCGACTCCTTATAGCCATCCACGGCTATGTACCGGACCAAGACATAAAGATAGAGATTATAGGCTTACGTCCCGGCGAGAAGTTATATGAGGAAGTGCTGGTCGGAGAAGAAGAAACAAACTCAACAGCGGTTAACAAGGTATTTCGCACTAAAAACTACCATGCATTTGATCAACTTAAATTCCTCTATGACCTTAGTCAGCTCCTCGAGTCTGTCAGCGAGAGCAGTCTCAGTGCGGAAGCCGTGCGAGACGGTATGAAGCAGCTTGTAGAAACATATAAACCCAATTAGGCAGCTATTCACTCATTAGGCGAGCGTATGTTTCGATCGTTGCTTCAGGATTAAAAATCCTGGCAACCTCATTATGATCAGGAGCATATGATGCGCGATTTTGTACAACTTTAATTATTTTTTTCGCTATATCCTCTGGGTCTCTGACATTGCTGGTAAGGCCATAGCCTGTTTTTCGTACTACCTCTCTGACACCCGGCATATCCGAGGCTACTACGGGTGATCCGCACAGCATGGCTTCGATCTGCACTATACCAAATGCCTCTAATGGATCTATGCTTGGGAGGACTAGCACATCAATCGTCGAAAGGAACCGTTTTTTATCGGCGTCGCTTAGATATCCGGTAAAAATAATACGGTCAGGGTATTGCTTCATGTAATGGTCGAGCTCATCCTTAACGCCGCCGCCAGCTATTCGCTCATAATCACCAACAATAACAATTTTAAAATCCGGTATTTTCTTCGATAAATAGGGGATGCTCATCAAAAGATACTTAATGCCTTTTTCATACACAATCCTGCCAATGAAGCCAATCTTTATTTGGCTATCTGATAGATGTAACTTGTCAGTAAAGTGTCTTGCATTTACTTTTTTATATTCAGAGGCTGTGATTGGTGGATATGCGGCGATTGCTTTATGGCTGTACCTCTTCATCTTGCTATGATCAAAGTAGTCCGTACTTGTGGTAAGGATAGCAGCCGATCTCCGCATCTGTACGTGCATGAGGATATATGAAATGAATAGGATAATTCTATCTACGAAGCCACCAATAAGATTAATGTCGCACTGATATGTAGTAATCAGCTTTCTCTTTGGAATAAAGAGCGCCGACAATCCCACGTCGGGCATAGGAAGGTGGGCATTCACGTAATCGTTATTCCACGAATATCTTATAATATCAATCCAAAACGTAGGCATAATAACGCCTTTTCCAAGCTTAAAGAGAACAGGTCTGCGAATTACGCGCACTCCATTAATTTGCTCTTCTCTTGGAAGACTGGACTCGAACTGGGATGTAAGGATGGTGACTTCGTAGCCTCTCTTGGATAGCTGTTCCGCGAGCTCCTTGGCCATAACTGAAACACCACTTACGTAGGGGTGATAGTAGTAGAGGACCATCAGTATACGCTTTGTTTTATTATTTTTTGTACCCATTTGTAACCCGATTTGTAAGCTTTGTTATTGAGAGTATAATACCATAAATGCACCTTACTAAACAGTCGCTCTAGCAATACAGCAAGTAAGCCATATGCTACACTAGAGAAGAGTAAAACTTAGTAAGTACGGGTCATTGTTGGCAGGGCTAATTTAGGCAACTAACTATCTAGCTAATAAGAATTTCCCTGATATATTTTAAGTCTACCTCCCGCCAATAAAAACCAATAATCGGATGATAGCAGATACATGGTGTTAGTTAGTTTATGGATACTCTTGAGCGTCGTGATGATATTTGCGATTGATCTTTTTTCTTTTTATATCAAACGAACAGGATGGGCGCGATTTGTTAGTACTTTCTTTCTGTTCTATGCTCAGATAATTGTTACAGAATTTTTATTAGGTTCACTCTCTATACTTACCCCTCTATGGATCGTATGCCTCAATCTCTGCATCTCCTTGCTCATCATCTTCTTTGTTTATAAAAATGCCGGAACGAAGGTGTTCAGTAGGTATACGAATACGATCAAGGCCAGTATTGGCAGGCTGTATAGAGACGTAAAAACAGATAGGCATTGGCGTTGGCTGCTTATTGTGGCTAGCCTCTTGTTGGGGTGGATTATACTACTTGGCGTGTTATTCCCGGCGACAGATTTCGACGGCAATTCCTATCACCTTACATTCATTGGATACGCAATACAAAATCATAATTTCTTTGACGTCCCAACGAGCATAGGATGGTTGACAGGCTACCCTAAAGGCGGTGAATTTATTCAAATGTGGAACGTTATAGTTACCCGAAATGACGTACTTGTTGATCTTGTTCAGATCCCATTTCTAGCCTTGGGCGTATATGCCTTATATGTAATATCAAGAAAACTTGGTGTAGCCAAGAAAGAAGCAAGATTTGTTTCTTTGCTTTACCTTTTTTTGCCAATCGTGCTTAATCAGTTGAAGACGACATACATTGATGTGATGTTGTGCGCGCTTTTCTTTGCGGCAATCGCGATGGTTGTTAAGACAAGGCTTGGGAAGCTAGACCTATTAATTGTAGGCATCATATTCTCGCTACTTATATCAATTAAGTTCACGGGATTTTTGTTCGTAGCCGGTTTGTTACCACTTCTTTTGTGGAATTTATATAGCCACAGACATAAAGGGCGAAAGTCTCTATTGAAGAGCTACATATATCCGCTACTTATCGTATTTCCGCCGACACTTTTTGGCCTATACTGGTATATCAAGAATTTTATTCTATACGGTAATCCACTCTATCCCTTTGGACTAAAAGTAGGGGGTATAACCATCTTTCCGGGAAAGACATTCCAGGATTTGGCAGCTGGCGCTGTAAGTACTCTAAAAGGCTTTCCTGAGGGATGCGTAGAGAGAGTCTGGTTCGTATGGACAGAGCAAAAAGATTGGTACGGATGCTTGTATAATTACGACGCAAACTTTACGGGTCTTGGGCCAATATGGTTTATCATCCTCATCCCCGCCATAGTAGTCTCTTTGTACTTTGTGTTTAAGAAAAGAAACTATCTTTACATAGGGATTATCACTATCGTTATGAGCATTTTTGCTCTGTATCCTCTTAATTACTATTCACGCTATACAATGTTTATTACTGCTCTGGGTGTTATCTCTCTAGGGATAGTGTTTACAAATACCAGGAAGGCGCTAACCGACAGAGTGAAGACTCTTACTATTATCTTGGCTGTGTCGGTTTTCTTTATGAACTTTGCGCTATGTAATTTCCCCCCGAGTATTGTAGTAAGCCAGCTGCATAGTGTACGAGCGGGTGATCCGCGCGGTCTTGCATATGAAAATGTGCTCGGAAGTTCATATGTCTTCATGCAAAGGACACTACAGCGAGGCGATACTGTTGCATATGACTCGCGTCCATATTATATCTATGCGCTTTGGAAGCCTGATTTTTCAAACCGAGTCATATATCTACCTGCGAAGGACAAAGCTAGCTGGGTGTATGATCTAAAAGCGAATAATGTTAAGTATGTATTTACCAATGTTCGCAGCAAAGAGCATAGATGGGCAAAAGATGACGGATCATTTAGAAGTATTTACAAGGATGTGCAGTATGAAATTTACCAAGTTCGTTAAAGATTATAAAGTAGAAATAGTATTCTCCCTCCTCATCGGGCTGTTTTTCTACATGTATTTTGTTACTTATATGACTCCCAGCCGAGTTGCCTGGTATACTGAGATGGAAAAACAAGTGCACATTCTTATATATGAAATAACAAACATAGGAAAGTAATATGATACCTCTACTATTCTTTATAGGCATAACCATTGGATCATTTGGCGGAATCCTAATGAAGGTGGGCGCAGACCATATTGGTACGGTCGAAGTAAGCTCATTCCAGCAGCTGCTCGGTGTATTGTTCAGGCTTTTTACCGACTTTACGCTGCTAGGAGGCATGTCTCTTTATTTTTTATCGGCTGTCATCTGGGCGTATTTACTAACAAAGCTCGATATAAGCTTCGTGCAACCGATACTGGCGCTCACATACGTCGTTACGCCTATCCTAGCCATTGTATTATTAAATGAGCATGTACCCACCATGCGCTGGGTGGGTATTGTTATTATAATCGTAGGCGTTTTTGTAGTCGCACGATCTTCTTTTTAAGTTTGATGACGACTGTCTTTATGTGAGGGATCGGGCCTGAAGGCTTCCTCTTTGACGTAGCTGTTGCAAGTGATTCAAGGAATTGCCTAGAAGTAGAAAAATTCGACATTTCCATAAATGTATTCGGCAATTCACCTAGGGTATGAGCGTCAGAGCCTGTTATTTGGGGAAGATTAAGCTCCTCTGCGATCTTGCGAGCCTGTCTATTTGAAGCGTCAAAGAGATTGCGGCTATTGTATGTTTCAATGATATCGAAGCAGTGAATATTCTTTAAGAGAGCCTCTGTTCCCATGGCCTCCCTTCTTAACTTGTCGGCTGGATGGGCGGCAATAACGAGACCACCTTGACTGTGGATTCGCTTACTTGTTTCTTCAATCGATAGGCCACGAGGCACATCTTCAGTCATGAATATCCCAATTACGTCTCCATTGGCTGTTGCAATCTCACTGGCGGGAATAACAACTCCTTGTGGCCAATTGATCTGAGTAATTTTATTGTGATCTGTAACCATCACTGCGTCAAAATTATTCTTCGTAAGAAACGAAACCATGTCTCGCTCCTTAATATTTGAACAAGGAGATATTTCGGTATGACAATGGAATAGTACTTTCATGGTTTAGTTTAACCAACCTAGATTCAAATAGAGAGCAGCAATGATTAGCGTGCCCAGAATAAAACCTGCCATTAGTATCTCCTTATCCTTAAAGATAAGCTTTTCTGGCTCTTCTCCTTCATTCTTAACGAAAGCGAGGTATAGGTAGCGAAATGATATGTAGACAACTGGAAGAATAGTCATTATGAACAGGCCATCCTGTACAAGGATTGAGTAAAGAGAGTAGAAGACGATGAATAGAGTTATTGACATGACGAGGGCTGCATCAAGGAACTGCTGATTGTAAAGACTCAAGACTTTTCTCGACCCGTGGGGCTTATTCTCAATGCTAGCTATTTCCGCTCTTCTCTTGCCTGTTATCATGAAAAGCGACAAGCAGAATGTGGTCATAACGAGCCAGCCCGATATGTGCAGATCGCTCGCAATGCCGCCGACGTATACCCTGTATATATAGAAAAAGGCGACAATGAGGATATCTATAATTACCATATGCTTAAGTACTTTTGAGTAAAGCAAGTTAAGTATTATATAAAAAGTAACGAGGAACATGACAGAGGTAGATACGTACACCGCAAAACCTGAAGCCAATATGAGCAGGAGTGTCAGGAGCACGTAGGCTTCATGCTTTGAGATGGCACCGCTAGCGATTGGACGATTCTTCTTGAACGGATGTTTTCTATCCTCATTTATGTCAAAAAGATCATTGAGAACATAGGCTGCGCTGGCGGCAAAACACATAGCAAAAAATACAAGAATAGTACTGCTCAGTAGGTCTAGGCTGAGGAGTCCAGCTCCAAACACTAAAGGTGCAAAGACAAGCGCGTTTTTGGTCCATTGCCAGACGCGCATCTCTTTTAATAAAGCTCTAGTTTTTACTTGTATTGACGGATACATCAGGCTCTATAGTATCACGGAGAGGGTGTTGCAATCTACAAATCTATAGTCTTTTGACTGCCGATTGTATAGTAATTTCCATTGATATTTATCGATGTCCACAATGTGTACGGACCGGATTTATTGAAGTTGACCGATCCTGAGAGTGATATGGTGTCTCCTGATTGCCCTGAAGCAGCGAATGTGCCGGCGTTTATCCACGCTGCGTCGTAATTGTATCTACCGTAGTATCTGACGGGAATTCCAAGCGCATCAAAGCGGATAGGACGGTTCTCATTATTCTTTATAGATACTGTTACCGGCACTGTCTGACCGATCTGAAACGGATTTCCGGAATTAATTGTCATAGGAGAACTAATCGATAGGTTTGCGGTGCGTGGAGTCATCATGAACCCCCAGTTATTGTAGTGGGTGTATGCGCCCTTGTAGTTGATCGCTACCCATGAGTAGAACTTATCTAACCTAGATACGGTGCTCGTAAATGAAGTGTATGTTTTTTCTTCATTTGCGGCAAAGGTTTCTGGGCCAACCCATCCAAAATCTCTATTAGCTCCATTGTAAGGGTCACCATATCTACCGACGACACCTACAGCATCTATGGTCATAGGTACCGAAAGGTTATTCTTGAGCTTAAACTTAACGGCAACATCTTCACCGACGGCCGGGTTCAAGTTAGGTGCTTCTAGGTAGGTCAGCGTGAAGTTTGGAGATGGTGCTACAACATTGCGAGACAGAACTGGCGATAAGGTTGTATATTGTCCGCCCAAGTTCCACGAAACCCAAGCGTCATACGGACCGGGCTTGTCAAAGATGGTGGTTCCGGACACCGTCTGAGTGGCGCCAGGCGCCAGTGTACCTGATGCACTGGTCCAGCCCACATCGTAATTGTATTTACCGTAGTATCTTATAGGAATCCCAAGAGCATCGATTTGAATTGGTTGATCCTCATTGTTCTTTATGGAAGCTGACAAGGTTACCGATTGGCCTGCTAGTGGACTAGATGGTGTCATGGAAAGGGGACTTGTCAAAGAAATGCTTGGCTGGTGACTGTTCATGGCCGTACCCCAATTATTGTATTGAATATACTTGCCTTGGTAATTAACAGCGGGCCACGCGTAGATGGTTCCTATATCAGAGACTACCGTTGTGAAAGTATACTCCTGCGTAACACCAGACCTCAGTGTAACTGGCCCCTGCCATCCGAAATCTCTATTTGCTCCACTGGTTACATTTCCCAGTCTGCCGACGATTCCAATTGCATCAACGGTCACGTCGCTAGAGAGGTTGTTTCTAAATGATACTTTATAACTAATCGTTTGACCTCGAGCCGGCGTGGTATCTGGTTGCGATATTATACTCATCGTTAGATTATTACGTAGAGTCATGACTGGGTTAAACCAGTCAGTGAAGTATAGATAAAAGTTCCTGTTGCCGTAAGCAGAACACGAATCACCAGTGCCGTAGCCAGCACTTAATGCTGCTTGGTTTGGCTGGTATGGCGTGTAATTATAAAGAGCCTGCGTTGACCTATTCTCAATATAGACGTTTGATCCTCCGCACGAACTGTTTGGGCTCCATCGTATGTAGTTGTTGCCCAATACGTAGGGTGTATACCAGTTGGGGCTATTGTTCATGATGGCCCTAAACATTTTACCTGACCAGTTTAGTTGGTTGGTAAGTCCGTAATACTGCGAATCACAAGGCGCTGTGTCTGGGCAGCCGTACCCAGTAGCAGTACGATACTGTGAATTAAGAGGCCATGTATCTGTAACCAGTCCTTGCTCTTTCTGGAGCAGAACGATAAATACTTGCGGGTTAATCTGGTATTGCTGAGCAGTGTCAAATATGATTTGAGCAGCACTTCTTCCGTTCTCGGTATAGTCTTTTAAGCAAATAAAAGGCGGGTTCTGTCCGTACCCAGGGGCATGCCAAGTATCACAGGTTGGCACCTTGCTATTTAGAAAAGCCTGGATTTGACTTGCATTCATGGAGTTAGCGTCAGTAAAGACTGCGTCATCGATGATTCGTCCTGGGTTAAAACCAACTACAGGTGAGGCATGCGCTGGAATTGTGGTTATGGTAGAAGAGCCGCTAAAAGCGACAAAAATTGCGAGCAAAGATAAAGAGAGCTTATATTTCCATATAGATGATTTTTTTGTAAATACTGCTTTCATCTCATTATCTATTGTATAGTGATTGTCTTCGATACACTACCTTTCATGGTTTCATTCTCATACACTAGGGTTAGCTGCCAGGTGCCGCTCGTGAGTTCAGATACGGGGATATCAAATCCCTTACATGATGAAACGCTTGCCTGAGCTTGAGGCTCAGCTGTCTTCGTTACGAGTTGTTCGTCGTGCGATAGGGTTAAAGTACAGAGGCCATCTCCTACTACGTCGTATATCAATCCACGTACTTGAAGTACGCCATCGTTTTGATTAGCTGCAGTGATAACGATATCCACAGCTTTTTTACTGCCATTCGTCCCTTGAGGAGCTACTGTCTTATCTGTCGTTCTGGTAGAACTATCTTTATCCTTCTTTAGACTTTCGTTCTTTATTTTGACGCCTGATTTTATTTGGTCATCGGTTGGCTTGTCTAGATTGATGGAAGGATCAGTGCTACTCCAGCCCAGGATGCTACCGTTGAAGATGTATACATAAGCAAATACGGCAGCTATAAGTGTCGTGAGAAGCAAAGGCAGGACGATAAAAATTCGCTTTTTCCATGGTTTTTTGGGGGTTTGTATCTTCATTAGTACTTCTTTTTTATTTTGTGGCTATGTTACACATATCATAGCATGAACCTCTGTAAGGAGTCAAGAAACTGCTTGTGGCTACTGCATGCTAAAGTGGAGGATGATTTCATAGTGCAGGTAGCGTATAATCTGGTATATGATTACTGTAATAATTGCTGGGGGGTCTGGTACGCGGCTGTGGCCGCTTTCAACTTCTGACAAACCAAAACAACTCCTGTCGCTTACTGGTGAAAAGACAATGGTACAGAATACGTACGAACGCGCACAGCTTTTAGGTGAAGATGTCTACATCGTGCCAGACATTAGCCATGCGGATGCCCTGAAGGCCCAGTTGCCCCAGGTAGACGACGATCATTTCATCGTGGAGCCAGGCCGCAGAGGAACGGCGAACTGCATTGTGGCGGCGCTTGTGCACGTGGCAAAGCATCACGATCACGACGAGCCCATTGCCTTCATTCATGCCGATCATCATATTCGTGACTCCCACGGGTTTGCTCTTTCGTTCCAGGAAGCATCAGAAGCATCGGTGAAGCGAGGTGAGATTGCGCTTATTGGGATTGAGCCTACTTATCCTGCAACTGGCTTTGGATACATTGAACGCAATGGTGAATTAAACGATATAGAAGGTGCATTCCGAGTAAAAAGTTTTAAAGAGAAACCCGACTTTAAGACCGCCAATGAGTATATGGCGAGCGGCCGCTATTTGTGGAACTGTGGCTACTTCGTTGGCTCTGTAAATACCTTCCTCGGACAGATGGAGAAGTACGCGCCTGACCTGAAAAAGAATTATGATGCTTTGAGTGTTATTGATGATGACAAAGAATATGCCGAGACGTATTTATCATTTGAAAATGAAGTTATTGATGTAGCGCTGATTGAGAAGTCTCCATCCCTTATTGTGGTGCCAGCCGGTTTCGACTGGATGGACGTAGGTAATTTCCAAGATCTACACGAGGCCAACCAGTCAGATGAAAAGAAAAATCACTTCAGGGGTGAGAACATTCACGACATTGAAGTCGAGAACGCGTTTATTCGTAACGAAGAGCCTAACAAACCGATCGCTGTTATCGGACTCGATAATATTGTGGTGGTCAATACGAAAGACGGCATCCTCGTCGCCCGCAAGGACATAGCCCTGCGCGTGGGCGAAATTGCGAAAAAGATTCAGAAGTAAAGGTTTATTTCTCTAAGGAGGTAGTCAGACATGTGCGGAATAGTTGGATACATTGGCAGTCGAGAAGCACAAGAGATTCTAACAGGCGGGCTGAGACGGCTCGAGTACCGGGGTTATGACTCGGCAGGCATCGTTACAGCAAGTGAGGCAGGCAAGGCGACCCTGCTTCGCGCGAAGGGTAAAGTAGCTGAGCTCGACGCCAAAGTCTTGAAGCATAAAAACGCCGACCATGTCGGCATCGGCCACACCCGCTGGGCGACGCACGGGGTACCGAGCGAGCGCAACGCTCATCCACACCACGTCGGCTCTATTTATCTCGTACATAACGGTATCATCGAGAATTATCGCGACCTCAAGGAGCTCCTTACCGGCAAAGGCTATGAATTCAAGAGCGATACGGATACCGAGGTACTGACGGCTCTGGTCGACTCGTTTTATCAGGCCCAGCCAAAGCCCGATCTCTTAAAAGCTGTCAGCGAAGCCTTGCAGATGGCCGTGGGAGCCTACGGCATCGCCGTGCTTGCCGCCGATTCGCCAGATGAACTAGTGGTGGCGCGCAAGGGTAGCCCGCTGGTGATTGGCGTCGGCGAGGGTGAAGTCTACATCGCCAGCGATCCTTCGGCTTTGGTTGGTCACACCGACCAAGTGATCTATCTAAAAGACGGCGAGATTGCGACCTGTCGAACCGAGGGTGTTGAGCTCTATGACATTACGGTGAATGCCGTTGAAAAAGTTGTTGAGAAACTGGAACTCGATCTGCAGGCGATTCAGAAAAAGGGCTTTGACCATTTCTTGCTGAAAGAAATCCATGAACAGCCCGAGACGCTCCGTTCGACGCTCAGCGGGCGGATCCAGCTGGAAGGGATGTATGCCAAACTCGGTGGGCTAAATATGAATGATAAGCAGCTGAGTGAGGTGGAGCATATTTTGATTGTCGGCTGTGGCACTGCCTACTACGCAGGCCTCATGGCGTCGTACTATATTGAGCAGTGTAGTGATAAGGTGACGGTGCAAGCGGCGATCGCATCGGAACTCCGATACCGCTCGTTTAATCTGCCGAAGAATACGGTGGCACTAGTGGTGTCACAGTCCGGAGAGACGGCCGATACCCACGCCTGTCTGCGCGAGCTGCAAAAGCGCGATATCCGCTGCCTCGGTATCGTCAATGCGGTGGGCTCGACGATTGCCCGCGAAGTCGACGGCGGCGTCTACGTGCACGTCGGTGCTGAGATATCGGTGGCCTCGACCAAAGCCTTCACCTCGCAGGTTGCGGCCATGCTAATGTTTGGCCTCGTGGTTGCCCAGGCCAAGGGAGCCGGCAAGCAACAGATCGGTGCATACCTGCAGGAGCTGAGCGCTTTGCCTGAGGAGATTACAAAAGTTATCAAAACTCACGAAGCTGAAATGAAGCAACTGGCGAAGAAATATGCCAAGTATGACCATGCGCTGTATATCGGCCGTGATACGCTCTTTCCAGTGGCGCTAGAAGGCGCTTTGAAGCTAAAAGAAATATCATACATTCAGGCCGAAGGTCATGCGGCCGGCGAGCTGAAGCACGGGCCGATTGCACTAGTGGATGATCGATTCTTTGAAATGGCGCTCGTGACTGATAATTTACTCTACGAAAAGAGCATCAGCAACCTCATAGAGATCAATGCACGCGGTGGCCATGTGATTGCTATTACCGATAGCACAAAAGATATCGAGGCGGAGGCTGTGGTGCACGTATCGACGTCGCTGAAGCTGCTGACTCCGCTGGTCTTCAATGTCCTTTTGCAGCTGTTTGCCTACTACGTAGCGGTCGCTAAGGGCAATGACGTGGATCAACCACGGAATCTCGCCAAGAGTGTTACAGTAGAATAATACGTATGAGTAAAAAAATAAAAGTCCTCTTTATGGCACGCCGTTTTCCGCCGGCGGTTGGCGGTATGGAGCGGTTTGCCTATGAAATATCAACTGAGCTAGACCAGCTGGTTGATCTGTATAAAATTACGTGGGGTGGCTCGAATGTATGGCTGCCACTGGTGCTGCCGTGGTTTTTCCTGCAAGGGGTCTGGCTGCTACTCAAGAACCCTGATATGGCTGTTATCCATGTGCATGATGGGGTGCAGGCACCGGTCGGCTGGCTGCTGCATGTGCTGTTTCGAAAACCATACGTTATCGTGGCGCACGGACTTGACGTTACCTATAAGAATGCCTTTTATCAAACGGTCGTGCTGCCCTTTATTCGCCGTGCCGATATATTGATTACCAATAGCAGCGCGACGCGAGACGAGGCCTTGAAACGAGGCGTCGTGAGTGAAAAGGTCCACTCCATCCCACTCGGCACCCGCGACGATTATGGTCAGGTCACACCAGATAGAGCCGCACTTTCAAAAGCTATCGGTATGCCGCTGGAAGGCAGGGTGCTCCTGCTCACGACTGGCCGCTTGGTGAAGCGTAAGGGCGTGGCGTGGTTTATAACACACGTCTTGCCTGCGCTGTGCGAACGCCATGACACTATCTTGTATTTGGTAGCTGGTGAGGGCGGAGAACGCCCAGCCCTTGAAGCTGCCATTAATAAAACGGGCCTCGCGAAGCATGTGATCCTCCTAGGCCAAGTATCGGACGCGACACGGTCACTGTTGTACCAGTCGAGCGATATATTTGTCATGCCCAATATTGTGGTGCCTGGCACCATGGAAGGCTTTGGGATTGTGGCTCAGGAAGCCGCTACTGCCGAATTACCCGTGGTTGCCAGTGGCATCGAAGGTATTGTAGACGCTCTAGCTGATGGAAAGAATGGTATTCTGGTGCCGACGCGTGACGCTGGGCGGTTTAGCGAAGAGATAGACAAACTAATTCAGGATCCTAAACTGCGACGAGCATTTGGAAAGCGAGCTCGTAGCTACACGCTTCGTAATTATAGCTGGCAGCGCATCGCGAAGACGTACGTCGAGCTTTACGAACAACTCTAGGGAGGCTGGATATCTCAAATCCTCACTCACGAGGCCCTTCCACGCCTAGAAATTCACGAATTAGCGATGTAATTTCTAGGGCTGCAGTCGCTTGAGCCTCGTTTCATTGAGCCTTGAGATATCTACTCGCTTGCAGCGTGCTTCGGGCGGCTCTTTTTAGCCCCAATGGCGAGAGGCGCGAATAAGGCGAGGGTCACGAAGTAGATAACACGGTCGATCGTGGAAGCCACGATGATGTGTTCGGTCGTGAGGCTCATCTGCTGCTGCACGATAAGCAGAATAGTCTCGCGGATACCGATAGCCCCGGGAGTTAGCGCGATAATAATCGCAAACTGGGAAATGCCGGTGTAGATAAGCAGGCCGCCAAACGATATGTTGGCACCTACGGCATGCAGCTCCACAGCATTAGCAAGCAGGGAGCCCGAGAGCTGGAAGATAGTCGCCGCGGCGATGCCCAGCAGCGGCCAGGCCTGAAAGATGTGATGTGTCCGCTTGATGCGCTCCAGAGCATTCACATAGGCGACGGGTTTGATTTTATCGATCACGATGAAGATGAGGGTGATGAGGAAGATCGCAAAGAGCAGGAAGAAGATGACCTTTTGCACGCCCGAGGTTAGCCAAAGCCCCACGATGAGCAGCAGTCCGGCGATACTAAAGAAAATGCAGTATTGTACGAGCGTGAGGACGAAATATTTACGGAGCGACATCTGATAGTATCTTTTGAGATACACGCCGCGAAAGCCCAGGCCACCCTGCAGGAAGCCAAAAAAATTAATCAGTGAGGAGTAGGCGGTAATGCGCGCGGCGTCCAAAAAACCGAGGCGACGAGCAATAAAGCGCACCATAATCATCAGGATAAAAATATTGCTGATTATCACCATCGACTGCCCGATAATAATCAGCAGAATCTGCCAGAATGTCAGCTCGCCGATCTTGCTGAATTGTGCTTGATTGTAGGAAAAATAGAGTACAAACGCGACAATGACGCTCGCCAGCAAAACAAGGCGAAGTGTTTTATTTTTCACGAGGCTATGACGAAGACCTTCATACCATTATTGTACCAGGAAACGAGTGATCGCCGAGTAGTCGTACTGGATGATGAGGGGTGATATAAGGTTGTGAGCCGCTTCATTGACCTGGATAACGGTGGAGTTTTGCCAGTACCACCCCTTCTCACTATGCACAAAGAAGGTAATTAGCCCGCCGCCCTGGAGCATTAGGATGAAGATAAGTGAAGCTAGGATCGTCTTGGTGGGAGCGCTATAGCGTTTTGTCAGCCGGCTTATAACGTCACTGGCCGCCAGGCCGATGAAGACAAAGACAATCGGTAGGAGTGGAATAAAGTAACGGCCATTGATGGCCACCATCTGCCCCAGGGTGAAGTAATCGGTGTAATTCTTATACATCAGCGTGGCCGCGTAGAGCAGCGTAGCTCCGAGTGGCAAGAGGAGGCCAGGATAACGGCGCAGCACCGCCATACCGCGCCAGGCCATCAGAATAAGGCCTGCGACAGTCATGACGAGTGCTAGCATAAACGGCACGACGAGCGGGGGTTTATTAGCGTAGGTGTAATTGATAGCGAAATACAGCCGGTGGAGGAGCCCGAGTATCCACGCAATAAAGAAACGCAGCGGGTTGGCATCGACAGAACGGGGGTTGGTGCGCATATCGTTGGCCATGCGCTGGTTGCGCGCCCACGGCCCGAACTGAGAACAGTGTGCAGGCGTCTCGACTTTCTCACACGGCGGCGCCACGTCGCGGTACATAATCATATTGCCGCCATAGCGTTCGAGGAATAGACCGCTACTAATAATCAGCGCAAAAATCAGGCCGAGTTTGAGGGCAAGGCTGAGGGAGCGAAACCCAGCCAGCAACTGAGAAAAAACACGTTTCTTGTAGGGATGGCGTACCCACAGCACGACGAGGTAGATGAAAATAGCGAGAGCAATCGGGAGGAAGACGTATTTGACGAGTGATGTGACACACAGCAGAATCACAAGAAGCAGGAATCGGACAATCGGTACGGGTTTACGGGACTGAAGCGCCTGGCCACAGCTCAGCGCGAGCGAGAGAGTGAGCGGGATGAGCGCGAAGAGCAAGTTGTCGTAGTTGATATGGGCGGCCAAAAACGGTACGACCGGAATGAGGACAAGCGTGAGTAGCGAAAAGTGGACGAGCCTGCCAGGAATACGGATTTGCAGAAGGAGATTGCGAAAGGCGACAAGGCCCGCGCTAAATAGGGCGATATTGATAAACCGGAGGGCAATAATTTGATGAACTTCGTCACCTGTAAATATAGCAATCAGCCGGTAGGGAAAACTAAAGAGGTAGTGATAAAGGTACGAGGGTTCTCGGATGATAGAACCGAGGGCTGCTGTGTCGTCGGGAGTTGAGGAGAAAAAAGGGCTCCACTGTTCGGCAAATACTTTGATAAACCCGAAGTGAAAGTTCTCGTCAAAGGCGAGCGGATACTGGGCAGAGAGGGCGAGCCAGGTTGCCTGAAAGACGAGAAGACCGACGATAATCCAGAACAGTTTTTGGGAGCTAAGGACAGCGCCAATGATACGAATAAATTTATGCACGGTGGTAGCTCGACGGATACGCACTAGGTAGAATAATAAACATGCTCATAGTATACTACGTTACTTTTTCGTGTCTGGCCTGATCGCCAACGATTTTGCGGATTTTGGTATCAAACAAGCCTGGCGCAAAGCGCTTTGATTTGCGGTGCAGGGTGGCGGGAAGAAACGACAGTGTCTCAAAGCGCCGAATGGCCGCTACCAGACTAGCCACGGTTTGCTCGGTGAATAATACTCCGGTCTCGCCGTCTTGGACGATATCAAGGGCGCCACCCTTCCCGTAGGCAATCACTGGTACACCGGCAGCCAAGGCTTCGACGGCGGCGAGGCCAAAATCTTCTTCGTTGGGGAATAAAAAGCCTTGAGCATGGTGGGCGCGCTCGACCAGCTCTTCGTCACTGACGCGGCCGGTGAAATGAACGGTCGGGCCAGCCAGTTTCTTTAAGCGTTCAGTGTCGGGTCCGCTACCGATAATAGTCAGCTCAAAACCCATCGTGTTGGCGGCTTCAATCGCGAGATCGAATCGCTTATAGGGAACGTGGCGCCCCCACATAATATAGCCAGAGCGTGTCGAGCGCGGCGGCGGGGTAAAGCGTTCGATGTCGACAGGTGGGTACACGACGGTGCTGGGTTTTCTGTAATACTTTTTAATGCGCTCTTGGGTGACTGTGGAATTGGCAATGAATACATCCACATCCTGGACTGATTCGAGATCATACCTGCGCATACGCCTGACGAAAAAGGGAATAAGTGGCCGGATGAATGGGGTGAGGGCGCCGAAGTTGAACTCCCGACGAAATTCCTCGTAGTGGCTCCAATAGTAGCGAATCGGCGTGTGAATATAGGAGATATGGACTTGCCCAGGACGGGTTTTTCGGACCGCTTTGGCCTCGGCCGAGCTGCTGCTGATAATGATATCAAATTCCGAGAGATCAAGCTGACGAAATGCCCTAGCTCTTAAGACCGGCCAGAGTACGTGCTTGTAGCGGAGCGATTTTGGCAGTCTGTGCTGCAGGTACGTGGTACGAACATCGATATGGTGAAAAGCTGGCATCTTAGCTTTGTCATAGACCGAGGTGTAAACTGGGGCGTCTGGAAAGAGCGAGTGGAGCCTGAGGACGACCGGCTCGGCACCGCCCATGTTGGTGAGCCAGTCGGCTACAATCGCGACTTTGGGCGCGCGGGCCACTACTTGGCTCCTTTTCGCCTAAATACGACCGCAATGGTTTTAAACAAAATCTTAATATCGAGCCAGAAACTCCAGTTTTGGGCGTAAAAGAGCTCCAGCTCAATCCGTTCTTCAAAACTCAGACTGCTGCGGCCTGATACTTGCCACAGGCCGGTGACGCCAGACTTCACGCTGTGCAGCAGGGCCGTGCGGCTCGGCGAAAAGTTGACTTCTTGTGGCAGAATTGGACGGGGGCCGACCAGGCTAAGTTCGCCGCGCACAACGTTGAAAAGCTGGGGCAACTCGTCGAGCGAGGTGACGCGCAGGAAATTGCCAAAGCGGGTGATGCGCGGGTCGTTTTCAACTTTACGGTGCTTTTCGTACTCTTTTGCCAGGTCTTCACGACCCATGGCGCGGAACTCATCGGCGGCATCACGTTTGCCGTACTGTGGGCTCATGCTGCGGAATTTTATACAGCCGACCGGTTTTGAGAACTGGCTCATGCGCTGGCTGACGTAAAAGATCGGACCGGGGTTGAGGATTTTTTGCAAGATAATTAGTAGTAAGAATAGTGGCGAGAGGATGATGACCAGAAGGACCGATGCAATCGCGTCAAAGACCTGCTTGGCGATGGCCCCCCAGCCGATGAGCGGGGTTTGCGAGACAGAAATCATGGGATAGCCAAGGAAGACATCGACGGTATTTTTACCGGCGTAGAACTCGGCTTCGCCAGGGATAAAGTTGTAGCTAATATGATGAGTCTGCGCCGCACCCAAGATGCGCTGGTTACGCTCGGCCGAGTCGTACAGGTCGGTTTGAATGATAGTGGTAATGCCGAGCGTCTTGATGCTTTTTAGGGCAGCTTCGACTGAAGAGAAGTGCATGACGTCGTTCAGGCCCGGTGGAATGAGCTTCTTTGGCCCCGCAATAGCCACGACTTGATAGCCGCTCTTGTGGGTGTCGGCCAGCTCGTTAGCAATATCTTTTGTGGCACCGCTGTCGCCGATAATGAGTACCCGGCTGGTGCCTTTGCCCAGGTAAAAGAGCAAGCTTCGCACGATGCGAAGGATTTCACGCTCCAGGACGATGAGGGAGAAGGAGCCAACCAGGGCGTAGACGGCCACGAGCCGGGCTGGGAACAGATGAGTTTCGCTGACGTACTCGTAGCCGATGACGAGTAAAATACCGATAAATGAACCAAGGGCGATTTTACTCCACTCCACCAGGCGGCGGTTGTACGTGCTTGAGGTATAGAGACCGAGAGCCGCAAAAATACCGATCCAGACCGGCACGATGAGTAGGAAACTAATGAAATACTCCTGAGCGTAGACTTGGCTGACGAGTGGGCGGGGGTCAAACACGACACGGGCTATGTAGGCCACCGCGAAGGTAAGTAAGAGCACGGCGGCGTCGATGAGGATGAGAATGAGACTATAAAACTTGGTGTTCTTGGTGGGCATAGGTGGTGTTATTATAACACTTTCGCTACACTAGAGGCATATGAAGTCGTTGGTCGTCGAACGAATCTACGCGGGTATTTTGCTTACTGTCTTTATTGGTATCGTGCTGCATGCTCCGTTGTCGGTGTGGTTGGGTTCATTCGCACCGGACTACGAACTTCTGATTAAATCGTGGAAAGAAATATTCATGCTCGTGGCAGTACCGCTGGGCTTGATAGTGGTAAGCCAACGGCATCTCTGGGGCGAATTATGGCGAGACTGGCTATTTCGGCTGATTATTGCCTTTGCGGCTTTGCACATCGTATTACTTGTCTTTTGGAAGGGGGTTACTCCAGCGCTGGCTGGACTGTCGATTGATCTGCGCTTCTTACTGTATTTTGGGTTAGTGTATGTGGCGATTCGGCTGCGGCCCACGTATCGTCGGCTATTTTTGAAGCTCGGCCTCCTCGGGGCTTTAATCGTCGGTGTGTTTGCGCTCCTGCAAGTATTTGTCTTGCCCCGTGACGCCCTATCGGTGATTGGCTACGATAAAGATACCACCATCGCACCGTATCTGACCGTCGATAAAAACCCTGACTACGTGCGAATCAATAGCACCCTCCGCGGCCCCAATCCGCTCGGAGCCTACGCTGTGATTGTCCTTGGTATCCTCATGGCAGCGGCTACATTGGAATCGCGCCGGCTCGGGCGCTATAAAGTGGCGGCGATTGTTGCAGGCGTCGGCGCAGCGGCCGCGCTGTGGGCCAGCTATTCGCGCAGCGCCCTGATTGCATTCGTCGGCAGCAGCGTAGCGATTATTGGAGCGACCGTCGGACGACGGCTCGGCAGGCGATGGTGGATTGCCGGAGTCATTGTGCTATGTGCCTTTACTGGTGGTGTAGTGGCAGGGCGAAACACCGACTTTGTCTCTAATGTGATTTTGCATGAGAATTTAGATGGTGGTAGTGCAATCTCGTCAAACGAAGGCCATGCCGACTCCCTCGCAGATGGGATGAACCGTATGCTCCGTCAACCACTGGGCGGCGGCGTGGGCAGCACTGGATCAGCCTCACTGTATGGAGATGAGCCGCTGATTATTGAAAATCAGTATTTGTTTATCGCGCACGAAGTGGGCTGGCTGGGACTTGCCTTGTTCCTGGCGATCTTCGCCTTCGTCATGAAGCGTCTGTGGCAGCGACGCCGCGATTACTTGGCGCTTGGGGTGTTTGCGAGTGGACTGGGTCTGGCGCTGATTGGATTACTCTTACCTGTCTGGGTTGACGACACGGTTGCAATTATATGGTGGGGGCTGGCTGCGGTCGCTCTCGCTGGAGGAGAAGACGATGGAAAAAAACGCCCGCGCCACTAAGAAGCAACAAGAATTGCTGCAGTTTATCGACGGCTTTATTAAGGGTCACGGCTACGGGCCGAGCTACCGAGAGGTCATGCGGGCGCTGGGATATAAGTCGGTTTCAACGGTGGCTATCCATATCGATCAGCTCATCGCTAAGGGCTACTTAGAGAAAAAAGACAATTCAGCCCGATCATTGCAGGTGGTGACGCTGCGACCAGTCCAAGAGAGCAAACAGGATATTCAGGCGGTGAAGGTACTGGAGCAAAAGATGCAGGTACTGCAAGAAGCTGGCAAAGAAGCTTCGGCCGACATTTTGCAAAAGGCCATCGACATTTTGCAGCACGATCCATAAGCGTATAATAGAGACAGATGAATATTGTTCGGAGGTGGTGGCAGCGAGGTTCTCGTTGGGCAGACAAACACAAGCGCTGGTTACGACGGGGAGCTGGTGGCCTTGTGGTACTCATTATTGCTATTCAATTGTTTTACCCGACGGATCGTTTACTGCCCTATGCTTCGGTTGACAAAGTTTCGCTGAGCGGCTGGCAAAAGAAAGACGCCGCATGGCAGCTTGACCGAACGTATGCGGCGCAGCCGATCCAACTCTACTTTGGTAGTAACACCAACACTAATTACACCCTCAAGCCTGCCGACATGGGCTTGACAGTTCGCAACACTGATCGCCTGCATGGTATCACGTACCCGTGGTATACGCGGCTGATCCCGACCTCGCTGCTGTGGTATGGGCGCCTGCAAGCCGGGGGTAGTCCCGTGTATGATCGTAATGGAGCTAAGTTCGAGGCGTACATGAAACAGACGCTGGGTGAGTCGTGTGATGTGAAGCCCGTCAACGCTTCGGTGAAGGCGAAGGGAGCCAGTCTCGTGGTCGTGCCCTCGAGCAATGGCGGCACCTGCCAACTCAGCGACGTGTCGGCCACACTCAAAAAGCTGAGTCCGCGTCTGACCACAAAAACCCAGGTGCGTATTCCTATGAAAGAAATCTCACCTGTGATTAGTGATACGGACGCTAAGAAATTAGCCGGCACGATCAATAAGCGGCTCGCTGGTGCTATCGCTATAAAAGCTGGTAACCAAACGGTGGCAGTGGAAGGCAAGCTGGTCGCGAGCTGGCTCGACCCGAAGGAAGTGGACGGCGCACTAATGGTTGAAATCAACGTCACTCGAGCGAGCGAGTATCTCAATAAAGAAGTCTCCCCTAAAGTTGCGGTGGCGCCCGGCGTAACCAAGGTTACGACGGTAGACTTCCAAGAAGTTTCGCGTCAAGACGGGCCAAGTGGCCAAGCACTTAATATTGCCGCAACGGGAGCAGCCATCGTCGAGTATATCTTGGATAAAGTCCCCGACATTACCGCCGCTACGCAGCCCGTGCCGCCGCGCGTCGAGTACACCCGCTCGTACAGTCCAACCGATGTTGGTCTCTCGGCCCTGATGGCTAATTACGCCAAAGATCACCCGGGCACCTTCGGTATGCAGCTGATCGAACTCTCAGGCAAACGCCGCCGCGCCGCCTATAATGAATCAAAACAATTTATCACCGCCAGTACCTATAAGCTTTTTGTCGCCTATGGCACGCTTAAGAAAATTGAAGCTGGGGAATGGCAATGGTCAAACGCTTCGGCCGGTGGGCGTGACACGGCGGCGTGTTTTGATGATATGATCGTGAAATCCGACAATGCTTGCGCCGAGGCCCTCTTAGAACGCTATGGCTACAATAACCTCACGCGGGACATCCGTGCGCTGAGCCTGAGCAGTGCCTCGGGCTTTATTGGTGATACGCCAAAGTCGACGGCGGCCGACCTCGGGCTGTTCATGGCCATGCTAGAATCTGGCCAGATGCCCATTCAACCCGCTAGTCGGGATCGATTTATTGGTGCTTTGAAGCGCAATATCTATCGTCAAGGTATTCCCGCCGGCGCCAGCGGGACCGTAGCTGACAAAGTCGGTTTCTTAAATGGCCTCTTTCACGACGCGGCAATCGTCTATAGTCCCAGCGGCACTTATGTGCTGGTCATCATGACTGATGGTAGCAGCTGGGCAAACATTGCCGAGCTGACCAGGCAGATTGAAGCGCTCCGCGCGCAGTAACGTAGCTCGCAGTTATTTGCGGTTTGACAGGCGGCGTAGTTCTTCGTAGGTCTTTTCTTGGTTGTTGAGCACCCGCACCTGCATATCGGCTACCAGACCCAGCGCCCAGAAGAAAAGTCCAAGAGTTGTTAGGTACAAGCCGGCAAAACCGACAAATGTATACGGCGTCAGTGAGTCGGTTCCGAGCCAGTAAATGCCCAAAAAGAGCAGGCAGAGAATACCGAGTATAAAGGGCACGAGGCCTATTAAGAAGAAAAACCTGAGAGGAGCAAAATCCCGAAACGCGCGCAGGATATTTATGATGCTGAGCACAATATATTTAGGAACGCTGGTGACAACACGCGATTTGCGGTCTTTGAAGTATTTGACGTCAACTGGCAGAGCCTTGATCCTCATTTTCCGAGCAGCGAGCAGCTGAAATGACTCCTGGGTATAGGTGTGAGTGCCGTTAATGTTCAGGCTATAGAGCGCATTTTGGTTGTAGGCGCGAAAGCCACAGGTGACATCTCGGAATTTTTCGTCGCTCAAGGTACCGACTACCCAGGCGCCGACTTTATTGCCGTAGTATTTGACGGCCGGCATGTTGATGGGTTTGCGCTGCGCCCCTGTCTGAGGGTCGGTAAAACGATCGGCCGCCACAAAATCTGCCTCATCACTCACGATAGGCGCCACGAAGTGCGGAATATCTTCTGGTGAGAACTGCAGATCGCCGTCAACGTTGACCATAATATCGATATCTCGTTTGAGGACGATGTTGACGACTTCGCGGAACCGGAAGGCGAGGCCTTTTGAGCTGCCACCACCAAATACCAGCGCGCCAGCTTTTTTAGCCAGTTCTGCCGTTTTGTCGGTGCTGCCGTCATTGACAACAATGATCTCGATAGAATCAATGCCGTCAATCTTCTTGGGTATGCGAGCAATAAGCTCCTCGATAGTCTTGGCTTCGTTCTTACAGATTGATACAACTGCTAGTTTCATAGCGTAGGCTTGCTCCATTTCGTTATACGTACAGATTCTTATATAATGAGAACGATATTGATAATTCTTAGTACGATATATTACCCATATCATAACAAGTAATACGAATAAGGTAAAACACCATGTCTTCAATCAAATCAGTTGCCGTTATTGGCCTCGGTTATGTGGGTCTGCCACTCGCACTCCTGGCTGCCCGTAAGAAATATCACGTTTTTGGTATCGACATAGATCCGCGGAAGATGGAAGCGCTCCACGCCCAGACATCCTACATCGACGATGTCACCGACGAAGAGATTGCGCTATCAGAAGTCGAGTTTACCGCCGATGTCTCAACCGTTGCTCAAGCCGATGCCGTGATTGTCTGCGTACCAACGCCAGTTGATAAAAATAAGCAGCCAGATTTGAGCCCAGTCACGGGTGCCATTACGGCGATCGCTCCCCACATCAAGAAAGGGACGCTGGTGGTTATCGAGTCGACCATTAATCCTGGAGTGTGTGACGAGGTCATTATTCCGCTGCTCGAAAAGGTAAGTGGCCTGCAGGTCGGGCGCGACATCTACCTGGCGCATTGTCCGGAGCGTATCAACCCAGGTGATCCACAGTGGAATGTGAGTAATATCAACCGCGTCGTGGGGGCCAATAGCCAGCCAGAACTCGATGCGGCTATGGAACTCTACAGTACGCTTATTGACGCCGAGATCAAGCCGATGGGCAGCCTGAAAGAAGCAGAAGCGGTCAAGGTGGTCGAGAATTCATTCCGCGATATCAACATCGCCTTTGTCAACGAGCTCGCCATGTCGTTTCACAAGCTCGGTATCAATATAGAGAATGTTATTGATGGAGCTGCGACCAAGCCCTTTGCCTTCATGGCTCACCGGCCCGGCGCGGGTGTCGGTGGCCACTGTATTCCAGTTGACCCGTACTATCTTATTGAATATGCCCATAGCTACGGCTTCGAGCACGAGTTTTTGCGCCTGGCCCGAAGTATCAATGAGTCGATGCCTCAGTTTACAGTCGATCTCTTGACCGAAGCCTTGAATGAGCTAGCGACGCCATTAAAAGGTACCAAGGTGACAATGCTTGGCCTATCCTACAAACCAAATGTCGGGGACGACAGAGAGAGTCCGGCAAATGTCATCAGGCAGTACCTCGAGGAAGCGGAAGTAGAATTGAGCGTCTATGACCCCTATATAAGTCGTGGTAGCACCGTCAGTAGCCTCGATAGAGCGCTCGATGGCGCCAAAGCTGTGGTAATAGCCACTGGCCACGACGAGTTCAAGGCCATGACGCCTCGCGAGTTTTTCGAGATGGGTATAGCAGTGGTTATAGACGGAAGGAATATCTTCCGGCATCAGAAAGACGAATTCACCAAGCTCGGTATTGTCTACATGGGAATCGGGATCTAAGCACCGAATTCTGTCGCCCTATGGAATACGAGGTTGACTCACCAGTGGTAGACAGCTATAATACGCTTTGTACTTTTACAAATCGACAACCAAATTCTTGGCATGTAGTCCGGCATAGCTCAGTGGTAGAGCGGATCGCTGTAAATTGCAGCCCGTCAGCGTAATCTGGCGGTGAAGAACGGGGTGAATTGCGGGAAAGCTACGTTT
>Ga0172380_10000574_pt1 | contig 69475 bp, 121 predicted proteins | sample Leawe162metaG_FD_119747 | JGI IMG/M metagenome (GOLD analysis project Ga0172380, IMG submission 119747) | Leachate microbial communities from a municipal landfill in Southern Ontario, Canada - Leachate well 162 metaG | ecosystem: Engineered > Solid waste > Landfill > Unclassified | place... | reverse complement strand
TGCGCCAATTTCTCTACCTTTTTCAACTAAAGGTGCGCCAATTTCTCTACCTTTTTCAACTAAAGGTGCGCCAATTTCTCTACCTTTTTCAACTAAAGGTGCGCCAATTTCTCTACCTTTTTCGGTATACCTTTCTTGTAGAAGGTCCCACTCTGAAACGTCTGTATTAACAGTAGTGGTAGGTATTATTCCCCTACCTCTTCTCTCGTCATCAAACTGGCGTTTAATTATCTTATGCTTTTCCAAATACCGGAGGTCTACCATAACGTGCTCCTCATGTATACCGGTAAAGAGTGTAATATCCAATGCTCTTATAGGACTTGGTTGATTTAACCAGATAACATCAATAACACGTCGCTGGGTACCGGTCAACTTTAATTTAGCCAGTGCCTCTATAATATTTACAGGAAGTCCGTTATTAGATGTGGTCAAGACTCGAACTCCTTAATTTTTAACCTAGTGATTCCATAATACGAGAAGCAAGTTTATCCAGAGCTAATCGTCTTTCCTCTAGTTGAGCCATACGAGCACGGGCCCTTTGGTCTGTTTCTAGTTGTTCCTTTATATATACCTCGGTCTTCTTCTTAACTATTTTAAGAAATTCTTCCGGTTTATATTCCTTTGCAGGTATTGAAATACCGAAACCGACGATATTGGCAAATCCTTCTTTTGAAGTTAACCAAATGTTAAATTTATCTTCTCCGTCTGTATGTTCCTGGTCTGGACTACTATGAATCCTATCAATTGATACCGTCTGCCCCATTATTTCGAATTGTTTGCTCATTTTTTCTCCTTTACTATTGACGTTTAATCCGCATTATCATATAATATCGTGACAAGGGTGGTCGCCAGACTACCCGAATCACGCTCAACACTCCTTTGCTAAAAGCCAGACGATCTGCTCAATCGTCTGGCACTTATTTTCTACCATGGTTTCTTTCCCTCTTAATCATCTCCACATTTTCCCGCGATAGGTAAAAGGTACCCGCAATAATAAATGGTGTGAGTTTATATCTTTTAACGACATTGTAGACACTGGGGCGTTTTATTTTCAGCTCGTCGGCTACATAGGCGTAACTGAGGAATTGTTTACACATATCACGAAGCAATTGGTCGGTAATTTCCAGGACAATTTTCTCTGACATGGCTTATATTATTAGCACTATAACTAACTTTTGTCAAGGTGTCAATAAAAAATATTAAAAAATACTCCATTCTCAAAGGGATGATAACTATCGGATAGACCTTAAAACGCTGTCCTACGGGCATTTTAGAGGGCTTTGATTCTAACGTTATAAAAAATAATAGCTAACCTGTTGACAACCGTTGTTTTGGTGGTATAATAATATTTAGAAAAATTGTGGAGGTAAATATGAGCGTAAATAATCTATCCGATAGAGTTGCAGATTTGGCTCTGGAGAGAGTGACTTCTCTTTTGGCTGATAGAATAGCTGAGAGGGTCGTTAAGGCTCTTATGGAACTTGGGCTAGATAAGCAAATGGCTGCTTCCTTGTCTCAACGTTTTAAGGAAGAGAGCGGGGAGTAGACATGAGCGAATCTTTCCGGCGTTCCTATCACTTCCGGCGTATAATGAAAAACAAAAACTCAATCCAAGTAACCTTTCCTTTTGAAGTAATCGAGCGCGAAGCCCGTACCTACGGAATTTCAGTAGATCAATTTCTGGAAAAGTTCTGTGCGGTAGCAGAGTTTAACGGCGGTTCGGTAGTTACTTATACTATCGAGGCAAGAAAATGACGGTCGAATTTCCTAAATTCAAAGTAAAAAATACCAAGACTGGCCAGGAGATAGAGGTCTATGCTCCTGATAAAGAGGGATTACTAAACTTAATATGTACTGATCAAGACTGGGTAACTCCGGAGCAGAGAAAATACCCGGGCTGGTGGGATATAAAATATATAGAGATAAAGGAGTGCGAAATTGAACAAGAGAAAAAAGTGGACCCAGAAACAAATAGACCAGTGGAATAAAAAATATCCCGTTGGTACTGCGGTCGAACTCACCAATGATGATGGTAAGATTGAAAATACAAAGACCCGCAGCGAAGCATGGTTGCTCGGGTCCGGTCATCCGGTGGTATCAGTAGTAGGCAGGACGGGCGGGTATTTGCTGGAAAGAATAAAACCTCTCAAAGTAATAACGGTCAGTCCCGATATCACCAACGATCAGGACCTATCCAAACCAGGTTTTCATCTTATGCCGGCGAAGCCCGGTACCTGCCAGGAATGTGCCGTAGCCCATGATCCGACTTTTCCCCATAATCAGACAAGTCTCTACTACCAGTATCACTTTTATGCCGAACATAAACGATGGCCCACATGGGAAGACGCTATGTCTCACTGTACGGATGATATGAAGAAATTTTGGCGAGAAGAATTAACTAAACAGGGGATAAAAATAGCATGAACAAAACTTCAATTGAGTGGGTTATTAATCCAGACGGTTCTCGACCAGGTTGGGTTTCAAACCCCATTACCGGCTGTCTCGGTCCTGAAGGCAAGGGACCGTGTCCTTACTGCTATGCCCGGACTCTAGCTAACGGAAGATTAAGACCCCGATATCTGGCTAATACCATTCTTCCCTGCCATAATGAACATGAACATGAAAAGCACCATTCAGATCCCTTCTTCCCGCGTTGGTGGCCCGGGGAACTGGATAAGGTAGCCGCACGTAAGAAACCTGCGGGTATATTCCTGGTTGACATGGGAGATTGGCTTGGCGATTGGATTCCTATCCTTTGGCAAAAAGAGATTATTGACTACATTAATATATGTAAGCAACACCGCTTCTATATATTAACCAAACACCCATTAAATCTATTAATATTCTCACCATGGCCGGATAACTGCTACGTAGGTACTACAGTCGATGAACCGGAAAGATATAAGGAGTCCTTGATCGGATTAGCAGGAATAAAAGCTAAGGTCAAGTTTATCAGTTTCGAACCGCTCTTAGGTCGTATGCCTATGGATATGGCTTACAAATTCGATAATAATGACGTACAGTGGGTAATAATAGGCGCCCTCACCGGTAGTGAAGCAAAATGCATGGTATTACAGCAAACATTCTATCCGGAACTTACGCTTATGCCCTGGGGTAAGATATGGACCTTACAACCGAAACTCGAATGGGTAAACGAGATTATCATTGCGGCTTTAGAAGTAGGTATAAAAATATTTTTAAAAGATAACTTGTTTCCTTTAATGGGAGAGAAGATGCTAAAGATTAGGGAGGTACCGTAGATGACTTTAACTATAACTAAGATGACCGAGGCGGAATGGATGAAAAAGGGTAAGGAACTATTCGGTGAAGATATGCTTAAATGGCGTTTCGTCTGCCCTGGTTGTGGCTGCATTCAATCAGTCGAAGACTTCCGCCAGTACAAAGATAAGGGTGCTGATCCGTCATCGGCTTATTGTGAGTGTCTCGGTCGATATATCGGCGGTAGTAGCTGGATGTACGATAAAAGAAAGAAAGGAGTTCGCTGTGATTATGCCGGTTACGGACTATTACGCATATCGCCAGTGACAGTTATCGATGATGACGGTAAGGAAATTAAATGCTTCGCCTTTGATGAAGGGGAGAAAACGAATGGAAAATAAAGATATTGAGCAGTTCTGTGACAAAGCATTTGCAGATTTTAAAAAGGAACTTCTCGATAAACGGGCCATACCTTTAATGCTTATGGCTGCCGAGGTCGAACCCAATGAGAAAGGTATACCTATATTCCAGCTATGTGCCAAACTGGTAAACTGCGAAGATATGGTGAAATGCCTGCATAACGCAATAAAGAACTGCCAGAAAGAGATGATCGAGAGGAAATTTAAGAATAATATACTGAATTAAAAGTTCCTCTGTGACGCTCATGGTCTTGACTAGAAGGATTGTTTAACACGCTGTTATCTTTCAAGTCCACTCTCGCAACATATTCATTAGTACGGTATTTTTAACACAAAACCCTGTTGACATCCTTCTATATATGTACTAATCTTTTACGTAAGGATCCTATCAGAACAGGAGGGAAAATATGCCTAACTTTACTGACCCGTTTCCTGGTATAAAAGAGACTAACCCCATGAGTAAAGACGACCTTGTTAAAGCATTAAGACTAGATTTAGCCGCAGAGGAAGACGCCGCGAGCCTATATGTGACACACTCAAATGCTACGGATAATCCTTTAGTTATAAAGGTACTGCGTAGTATATCGAATGAAGAACGAGTTCATATTGGCGAACTTTTAAGATTGATTGAGACACTGGATCCCGAGGAAACCAAATTCTTGGAAAACGGTGCCGCGGAGGTAGAGAATTTCAAAGAGTTTGCGGAGAATTGGAGATGAAAGAACCGTGGCAGATGACTAAAGAGGAATTTCGAAACTGGGAATTCCCTGTTCCTCCCGGAGGATCTTCAAAGACACCGAAGATGGTATTTAACTGGCGACGTGATGAGTATGAGACTCTAGCGGACCTAGCTAATTACGACGACGACAGATTGAATGAAGTACTAGGTAAAGGATGGGCACATTCGACAGGAATAATGAACTCCCTATATTTGATACCGTATATAAAACAAGGTAAATTGATAACAGTCTACCGTGCCAGTGATGTCGGTGATATTATACCGGGCTCCTACGTCAGTGAATCTCAAAAGTACGTTTCTGAGCACGGCGAATTTAATATACCCGGTGGTAAGTATATAATCTACTCAAAACATGTCTATCCAGATGAGCTTATGACTTACGGAGACCCGCACGAGTTTATTTACATACCACGTAATTTAGAAAGGGCACACCTTCCCTTTATTATCAATGCCCTAAGAGAAGGTAAAAACGTACCGAGGAAAGTACTTGATGAATACCCCGATTTAACGACTAATTTTAAAGAGTTTGCGGAGAATTGGAGGTAAAATGGAATTCCCGACTGGTTATCAAACCGCTATATCCCGGAAAGAGCCACCAGAACCTTTAAAGTGGCTTCATGATAATAACTATATCAAAGGCCGAGCATTTGATTTTGGCTCCGGGAGGGGTTGCTGGTTTGGTATGGAGTGTTATGATCCGTATTACAGACCTCAAATGCCAGAGGGTAAATTCGATACTATTACTTGTATCTATGTTTTGAATGTAGTTACAGAGGAAGAGCAAGGGTCTATAATTGAGAACATACGAAAGATATTAAAACCAAACGGACAAGCATATTTCGCAGTACGTAGGGATATTCCTAAGATTGGGAAACAAGGGAGAGGCACAATTCAAAGATATGTCGTGTTGGATTTACCGACCTTAAAAGAAAATTCATCGTATGCTATCTATATGATAGAACCGGAAAACTTCAAGGAATTCGCCCAAAATTGGAGGTCTTAATATGCCAAGTGAGCACTGCCAGCAAGTATTACAGGATTTAGAACAGGGTAAAATACAATGCGGAGACTTTAGATCTGAGCGCAGTGCCGTGATGTGTCTTGCCTTCGATATTATGCGAAAAGAAAACCGCAGGTCTCTACCTGTGAAAGAAGCGTGGTCAAAAGTAAAAACGAAATGCCGGAGGTAACCCTATGATAGAAAACGTTGAATCCTGTTTGGAAGATCTGGCAGACTTATACATCAAATATAAAGGGGGACTGGATGCCAGTGATATACGCTCTATAATAAAAAAACACTGCACTACCGTATTCCAGGAAACCTTCCTTACCGAATATCTGGGTACCGAGAAGGGGAAATCCCATTTCAGGAAAGTACTCATAGAAAGAAGTAAGGGAGCTACGGGTGAGTACCTTAAAGAGCTAAAAGAAAAGATTGAGAAGCATATTGAATTAGAAAAACAGTATGTTCATAAACCCTCGGGATCCGTAATTTCTGCGGAATCATGGGAGAAAGAAAAAGAGGGGATGATTAGACGGGGTGAGACACCGCCTCAAGTACAATATATTACAGGTAAAGTATCCAACCTCCGCGAACCCGTCTTCGAAGATATTGAGTCCTGCCAGCAGATTCCTTCCCGATATCGAGACCTGCTTCCTTTACTTGATACCTATCCCGCCGGCAGCTTTTTAATTGAGGAATCCGTATCGCCCGGTACCGCCAAAATAGATGCCATCTTACAAAAGCTAAAAGATGGCGTGACTTCTATCCAGGACAGCACTCTATTCCGTGAATATCTCCTTACTATGAGCAAGTTCTGGAACTATTCCATAGGTAATTTGATTCTTATCATGCTGCAGAAAAGGGATGCTACCAGAGTAGCGGGCTTTACCACCTGGAAAGAACTCGGTCGCTTCGTTAAAGCCGGTGAAAAAGGGATAATGATCCTTGCTCCCTGCTTACCGCCAAAAGGCGGGTATGAGTACTGGGAAAGAGGAAATGATAAATTCAGTGTCCGTTACCAGGAAGGTCAATGGTATACCTACGATATAAATGAAAAGAGGACACGCGGTGGTCCATTCAAATCCAAGGTGGAAGCGGAATCAGAACTATCAGACTGGGGATTCTACAAAGTCAAAGAGGGGCCACAAGGTACCTACGAAACTCCAAGATACTTTAAAGTCGTCTACGTCTTTGATATTTCACAGACTACAGGGAAGGAGCTGCCCGTAATAGAGGTCAAGTCTCTAACCGGCGAAGCCAATCCTGAACTATGGGACAAGACGATAGCTTTACTTAAACGTAAGAATGTAAACATGTCCTTCGAACCACGCCCATTCCAGGACCCGGGAATAAAAGGACAGTTCATGATGCCGAACGATATATGGATTCGACCGGAGGAGTCGCCGGCACAGCAATTGAAAACTATAATACATGAGACCGGACATTATTATACCGAATCGGTCTTCAGAATATCACGGGCAGATGCGGAAACTATCGCCGAAAGTGTAGCATTTGTCGTGGGTGCCCATTTCGGCTTCGATTCCGGAACTCGTTCCTTCCCTTACGTCGCGGTATGGTCACAGGATAAGAAGGTACTGGATAAGAACCTGGCAGCTATCAAGAATATATCCAGCTCGATATTAACGGATATGGGAGTACAGAATGTCTAAACAACCGCTCTATCCTCATGTACCCGGTAAAAAGCATACGGTAATACAAGTAGTATGTGCCTGGTGTCAAAAAGCTATGGGGACAAAAGAGGGATACGGAGTTGAGGGAATATCCCATAGTATATGTCAAGAATGTTTAAAAAAGGAAAAGGATAAAATCAGGAGGTAACAACATGACTAAGAAAGAACCACTATATCCACATGTACCATATTCCAAAATACTCAGTCCGAGATTAGAAAATACGGGTAACGAACTTAAAGAAGGAATCTATACGACCTATGAAGTAAATCCTGAAGGTTTCATCGTGAATGAAAAACCAAAAACAATTCAGCAAGTATATGATTATGTCAGAAAGAAATTACAGTCCAAATATCCTGAAGTGTTCAATGGCATGGACTATTTCAGTTTAAGTTTAGAACAACGCCTGCGTCCCGCATCACTTTGGGATATAAAGGCACGCTGGACAGCAGTTTATTATGTCACCGGCGGCTCCGAGGGATGGTACATACACGTTGAAACCCGAGATGTTGAACAAGCAAAAATGATGTTCCTGGGTAAAACATTCCAGAAAAATATCGCCGAAGAGGCAGTTACGGCAATAAGTGAAATCATGGAGGTCTGACATGGCTAAGAAAGAACCAATGTATCCACATGTATCAGAGAGTAAATATCCACGGATGTTACCTACAACTCGTACCAGTGAAGAGTTTATTCCAGCCCGTGACTTACCATACAAGGGACCTCCGGGACGGATTGGTATGCCCAAGTATGGCGTAGGGCGTACAGCTAGAACTGAATACCTTAAGGACTTGAAACGTATATATGAGGGATTACTCAAAGAACAACAAGAACATCCAACAGAATCAAAAGGTGAGGCTCTCAAGAACTTGGCAAAGAGTATTGTAAACTTAGAATATGGGAGGTAACCCATGGTTACTGACATTAACAAAATAACCCAGGGATTAAACAATATATGTGTAGAAACCGGCGTATGTCCATCAATAAACAACGGTTTACCAATGGTAAATCAACGGGGAAACAGTGAAGCCAAAGTCATCTACGCTGCGGAACTATACCAGGATGACTCCAAACGCCTGATACGTGTAGGTTGTTATTCTGATGGAATCGTCACAAGCTGTGTCTTGGAAGATGGTAAAACTCCGGCACCGTGTTGTTTTACTTCGGAAAAAGGGGGAATTGAGTTAACTAAAGCCTGGATAGAACATCTTAAAACTAACGGGTATAGAGTAAAAGAGATCCCGGTGGAGAAATAGATGGCTGGACTTTCCAACACACCGATTATTGTAAAACTGGCACCCGATAAGGTTTCACAGATCCTGGCGGCTGCTAAAGAATCACTCAGCCAGGAAGATTATGACGAACTCAGCGAACTTTTAGGTGAATTCGTTTTCGGTACCGTACTGACTGCTTATTCTAATCAACGGATCGGTACTTTAATGTCTAAGTTCAATTACCAATTAGAAATAAGCGAATGTGAGGAGTCCGATCCGGCACTGTGCAAGTGCGACGGAGCATTCTTGTTAAAAGAGCTCCAGCATATGTGCCGTGATTATAATATATCCTACGGGCGAAGGCATAAGAAATTACTGTGTGCTGAATTATATTTAAAAGGGCATCCCGCGGTAAGAGCGGTGATGGACCCAATATTAAATGGACGGGAACTAGTGATACCGCCAGAGTATTAAAGGAGGATAATATGTCTAAACAACCCTTATATCCGCACAAGATTAATGTTTCAAACGGAGGACTATCAAATATCTTTAACAATTTAGCTCCTACACCGCCCGGTAAAGGACCGCCGCTTCCCCATGTCTTAAATATATTATGGCCCGGGGGACTGGATGCTAATTTAATAGAGCCTAAAATAGCTAAGATTCTCGGCGGGGAAAAGGCGGAGGCAGCCGCTAGAAAATTCGGTAATATCAAGAATAAAGTCGGTAGATTTTTCGGTCTGCCGACGAAGGTAGATTAATGTCCCAGGCGCTCTATCCCCATACCGCTTACCGTACTGGTTTCAGGATAGGAACTGTCGGTGAAACCGTTGCATGGAAGGTATTAGATTTTGAGTATACCGAACTCAATAATGAACATATCCTTGATGACACGGCTAATTTTTTAAAGATATCCCCGAAACTAGGCTGGAATAAGGTACTTACTGAATTTAAGAAAAGATACGGTGATGCGGAAGGTGAATGGATGTGTGATAGAATGAAAGATGCCGTTTACTTTTATGCTCATCCCGGTGAAGAAGAGGAGATATACCGGGTAGAATATGAAACCAAGAATATAATCATCAACCTGGGTAATGACGGAAAATTCGTACTGAATCCGAAAAGTTCGGAATATATAGGATTAACACCTAAACAACACGCATCGGCGTATAATGAATAAGAAAGGAGTGATTGATGTCTGGAGCTACAAAAAGAATTGAGGAAGCAAGTGCCGCCCTCGAAAAAGGGCTTATTAAAAAAGCGATGTTATTAACCGATTCAACGAAGACCGAAGAGGAACATAAGTTAGTCGTCGATATCGCCAAGAAATGCGTATCAGATAAAGAAAATTGTAAGGAATTATGCAAGGAGGGAGCTGTGACACTAAAAGATAGAATTACATCCACTACGGATACTAATGAAGGACTTGAGGATTTACTGAAAGAGGAGGAGGAACGCGCACAAAACACACCTTCACCACAAGACACACCAAAATCACCTTCATCACTTGCAGCGGCAGAAGCAATAGCCGGAGAAAAACCCACCACCGAAATGACACCTGAAGAAGCATATGAAAATTGTTCTGAATGTCACATAGCCGCGGCTGCCGTTGAGTTCGTGAAGATCGCTGAAAAAGATGAATGCGACGGTGCTAAGGTAACCGAAAAACTCCAACCTTTACTTGACGATCAGAACACTACTCCCGAGAAATGGATTAAGACCATGACCGAAGTCGCGGAGAAAGCTACCTGTAATAAAATGAAATACGGTCAAGTCTTAGGGGAACTGACGGGATATCTCCAGGAAAAAGACAGTGAGATATTAAAGAATTTAGATAAGGGATAAAAGACGTGGATACTATCACACTAAATGATTTAAAACCCGGCGATCTTTTCGGTAACCCGCCCGGCGTGTGGTGGACTCAGGAGATATGCCGACTCCAAGGCTCAAAAACCTTTCACTGGGGAATTTTTGTTGACCCGCAAAACCGTATCATCACGGAAAGTATCGGTAAAGGCACGGCCGTAACACGTTATGACATCTACCCTCAATCTCATGTCTATAGAATAAAAGCGGCACAGAACATTACCTCCCAAGATATATTGAATGCCATCGCTGACTATGGACGTTCTACCTATAATATGGGGGAAAATTTTTCCACAGCCTGGAACTATCTTTTAGACTCCTGGCTTCCGCTGTATCCATGGGAAGGACCGCCTGTCCCTTCATGGTTCCCCGGATGGCCGTGGAACACGGCGGTAAAAACTGCCTATACCTTCACCAAACCCTTCAATACTCCGGTAAACTGTATTCTATATGTCGCTTTAATCACACAGCAATTAGGTTACCAGATATTACCTGAAGGGGACCTGGTTATAGAGGTAAATATGGAGAACTCACCGTATTTGGAATATCTGGGATTATTAGAGTTGCCAGAGGAAAATACTGCATCTCTGGCAAGAGGTACGCCTAAAAACGATATCGAGAGAGCAATAAATCACTACGGTATAACCGGGGCGGAATATATGGCTCATCCAGACTGGTATCCGTTACCGGAGCGGGGGTCTCGGTTTAAAATTTAAATAAGTGAGGTAATATTATGACGAAACAACCGTTATATCCACATAAAACAAGTGGAGCAATTAACCTGAGAGAAACATCCAACACTGACGCAGAAGCGGATGCTAAAAAGATACTCAAACTTAATAATAGCTGGAATATCCGGACCGCGGTTGACATCGCCGAAGGTTTCCCACTCAGGGACTATCCCGAATTGCGGACTAAATTAAGACAGATGCTACCTATTGCTTATGAAGTAGATAAACTACTTGAGAATATCATCAAACAGCAAACTGACCCTGAGTTTCTGCGTAAAAAATATGGGCCTAATTACGGCAGATAATTTACAGGGTCTTGACAAACCTCCTGAAATATAGTTATATATTAGATGCGAGGTCGATACTCGGAATTAGAAGGCCGAGTCGCCGGTTGAAATATACCGTATACTCTTTTAAGAGGTTAAATTAAAATGGCTGTAGCATTAACCAATGCAGGCAATGCAATCGTTTACGCGGCAGTACCGTGGAGCCATCGCCTTTTCAATTTAAAGGCCCGGTCATTCCCCAAGGGATCCGTACCTTCTCATCTAGCCCAATACCTGTTTACAAGAGGCGGAATTCCCGCCAAATGTGCACAGGAGACCCAGAATAAGAAAGGGGCTGCTAGGATCCACTCAATGAATAGTTGCGTTTCGACCGCTTTAAGGCGTGGCCGCTAACCTGGACTTAATTTACTAAACGAAGGCGTAGGACTAAACACCCTACGCCTTTTTGTTTTTAAAAGAGGCTCTGTACCGAGTCACGGTCTGGACTAGAAGAAACTGTATTCTCTGTATTATCTTTTAAGAATAATCCCTTCAGGTATTGACCTCTGACGGTATTTTGTCACAAATTATGCTATTATAAAGTAATGACACAACAAGCAAATCTGGATAATGCCGTAATTGTATTAAGAGAGTCCCGTAAGGGTAGAGATAAGACTCCCTGGCTGGAACCTTCACGGTTACCGTTTGCGATCGCCAGTAGAGCCGCGGCGAAAGAGCTAAAAGAAAACCCGTCCCTCTCGAAGTTGTCCGGAGCGGAACGGGTAAGAGTTTACAATAAGCTTGTAAGTAAGATACTTAAGCCTCCTTAAACACCTTCGCTCCACCGATTTTCTTTGCCTGGTGCACTAACTTTATAGTACTTAAATCCTTCTTGGAAAGTTCTTCTAACTCACTCAAGGTATAAATTGGATAATCCGTTTCCATCATAGGCATTTGATAACCATCGGCAGCCACGATTATTTTATCGCGGTCAAGGTTACGGCATGACCAGATACACCAACCCTTTTCTTTAAGGATCTCCCGGGTCTGTTCTGCGGTACGGATCGCTTCGCTCTCAAAGATATTATTCATAGTTTATGACATCCAGCTAAACATTGACGATCGTCCGGTAGCTCTTGAAGTTTGTATATCGTAGTCCAGTCATGCCCTTTCATAACTTCTAACTTCACAGGAAAACTATTATGCCAAAGAGTTATACACAACAATACTCCCCTTGGCGGTACAAATGATAATTCTTTATATAAGCGAGAGTAAGAAGTTGTTTCCCTGTGAAATTTTAAAGGTCTTTTCTTGAAAACATACAGGATTCTTGAATCAGAATCAAAACCTGCAAACACCTTAATTTCTGTCATGAGACATTCAGGATATATAGTTCCACCCATTTCTCTCCTTTTACACCTCACTTATCGTTAACTTTCGGGAGAAGATGGAGAAAGGATAGCCACCCTCTCCCGAAAGCCAGTTCCCTGCTGGCTGGTAAACTACTTACCTGCCTTAGTAAGGGCTGCTCCATATATTTTCTTGGTTATGTGCTGATCTGGTTTTGATGGTGGTGTATGTGGTCCGGGGTAACAGAACACACAACAATAACAGGGTTCACCGCCTGCTACCACTATGGTCATGTGGTCTGGACCTCGGAATGCTCGAATACCACCGCCTGGTTTGAGATCATCCATGGTTACACCTGGAATACGCCCCGCTTTTACAGAGACTTCCAAATCTGTCTTCTCAACCGGGAATAGGTCGTCCCATGGGAAGAGAGCATGGTCATAAAGCCATAACTTTAGTTTTTGTTTATCGTATCCGAGTTTAGCCAAATCTCGGGACAGTGCGGGTTGTATCGTTACAACGTATCTCTTGGCATTAACGCCGGTCCTAAATACATAACTGGCGGATGTACCTACGGTAGCGATATTATTCGCCAGGGATTGCATATTTTCCTCAACCGTCAGGGCGGTTACCGCACCACCGGAGCCATGCCGTGTATATGCCATAGACGAAGCCACAGTTACAGTACACTCTTCCGGTTTGTACCCCAATTCTACATGGTATGGCATCCAGGGCGAGTCCCGTTCATTCTCAGGAATAACGAAGTTACAATAGCCCTCTGGTCGACCCGTTAACCCCTGATCATTGAACTGCGACCAGGCCCAACCAAGACTAATCATGCATAAACTTACTGCACGACCAATCGTACTGTTTGGCCGACAACTATCACCCATGAATCCCATTTCGAAATTCATTCCAATTTCTTGGATAATAGGTCCATTAACAATTATCACCGGAACTTCCGATCCTGTTGAAGCCTGTAGATGAAGAGTATAGAAATCGGGAGATGCCAGACATTCTGCTGCGGCTATGATGACAGGGAAATATTCCGGCCTGGCTCCTGCCATTACCGCATTAATAGCAACTTTCTCTATGGTAACTTCACCATCTTTAGGCGCCATAACACCTAGCACTTCCTTTGGTGAGCGCGTTGTACCGGTCATCATCCACTTAACCGCTTCTGCAGTAGGCGGTATTATCGGTAGACTATCTATCCAACGATTAGTGAGAAAAATCTGTTGCATAAACTCCAGAGCCTCATTATATGTCCTGCCGGTGATTTTTATCGGAGTTGTGACATCGATAACTTTCGGCGGTGGATTCTTTTCGGCATCCGTGAGAGGAGTGGTAAGCGCCTTGACCAGATCATTGAAGACCAACTCTGCGATGGGACGCATTAGTTCTGTTGATACACGAGCTGGATAATACGTTCCAGCCGGTACTGTCAGTATGCGCAGTGTGGGCATACCATTATCTTCCGCTCCTGATCTACCATCATTAAGGAAGCTATCAGCTGTGAAGTACACACCAGGTTTACCAAGTTTTTCGAAACCGACTGAAGTCTGGGACCCTGCCCAGGTGCATTGTCCTCAGTCACCGGTTGCATGGACCCAGGCGTCTGCTTCATCTTTTATCTTCGTTGAAGCTTCTGTGCCACGCAGTCGGAAGGTTGTTATTGTGGGATATTTCTTCTTTAACAATATTGCAAGCTCATCTAAGAAGAAACCAGAGCCAGGTTTACCATTCTCGGTCAATACAATTTTCTTACCTTCCAGAGTAGTAAGACGTGGATTACTTAACCCCGTGAATGGTACTGGTGCGATTGCGCCCGCCGGATTCATAACATCGAATGAAACTGTCTCGGGTGTTTTTGTGACCGTTGTTCCTGTCACCGTCGTAGTCACTGCCGGCGCTGTTTGAGTCGCGGTACTAGTTACTGTTTTCGTTGTCGTGATTGGAGCTGCCGTAGTAGTTACGGTTGATGTCTTTGGTGTACATGCACTTAATGCACCGGCCGCTATGACGGCGCCACTAGCGGCTAGAAAGTCTCGTCTTGAAACTAATTTCTTATTCTTTTCCATTGTTCTCCCTTTATTTTTTTATTTGGTATAACTATTTAACAAGTTATTAATGTCAGGTGCATCTTTCACGCATTTCTTTAACCTCACTTATCGTTAACTTTCGGGAGAGGGTGGAGAAAGGATAACCACCCCCTCCCTCCAGCCAGTTCCCTTCTCACTTTTAAAGGTCTTTTCTTGAATACATACAGGATTCTTGAATCAGAATCAAACCCTGCAAATACCTTAATTTCTGTCATGAGACATTCAGGATATATAGTTCCACCCATTTACACCTCACTTAGTCTGGCTCATCTCATGGTCAATGGCATAATCAATAGCTTCTCGAATAGATTTCTGCCATTCCTTAGCTTCAACAAAAAAGTAAGTAGCGATATCAATTGGTTTTTCAGAATCGGGACAATTCTGGGTGCCACTTGTACTAACCGCCCATCTTCCGGCATCATCACTAATCAGGCCGCAACCATCATTCTTTTCTAGCCAGTCTAAACGTTCTTTATCTGTATGCTTTTTCATTAAATTTAACCTCTCTTTATACGTTAGCTCTCCGGACAATCGACACAATTATCTTCCTTACAAGTCCCTACTGTCTCCTTATGATAGGGACAAACTGTACCAGGTATATGTTTCAGATCCTCATTCGTATCTTCCGGTATATACTCTCCGTTATTCTCCCCGTCTGCCGGCAGTACTATGAATGGTATATTAATCAGGGATACAGAAGGATGATAGGTCATGCGGATTAAAGTAGGTTTACCCTGGGGATCACGTTTAGAGGTATCCATTATGACATTTTGAAATATCCATTCACCTCGTGGAAGATTCAGAAATGAGATCATCTGTGAATTCACCTCACACCGCATCGTCATTTGTTCGTATTCAGAACAGTAGAACCGGGAGTATTTATCATTCTCAGCTAGAAATTGAATGGCGTATTTCTGTATCTGAAGTGCAGAAGTAAAAGGATCCGGAAGATTTTCCCCGGGTTTAATCTCGATATCCACTGATTTATTGTGTATAGGATGACTCATCTTAGCTCACACTCCTAAATTAAGTTTAAGCTTCTTGCTAACTTCCTTAGCCATCTTCTCGCCGACACATTTAGGGCACCAATTGTTTCCGACAGCATCAATAGCTAATTTTATTTTGTGTTTGTAACAAAGCATTTTTACTCAACACTCCTTTTATAACTCTATACAGGTTTTTCTTCATATTCGTATTCGTACCTTGTACGGGGTAACGCGGCTGTTCTAACTCTCTTTAACCTCCCAATTTCATGGAAGGTAAACTTAGTCCCACAAAAGGGACAGTACCGCATTATTATTGGGAAATCAGAGGCAAAAATTAGCATACTGTCCAAACCTGACTTACGTGTCACTCTTTCTGTAGTCGGTTTAATAACATGACCATCAATTAGTTTTTTCATGTCATCACAACAGATATCTTGGTATTCCCATGTTGTATCAGCGACATCATCGGGTTCTACCTCACGCATATCACTGGCTGATTCACCATATATTGTTATCGTGTAATTAATTTTCATCTTAGCTCAACACTCCTTATTATTTAGAGAGACCTGATTCACTAAATACCATTCCTTCAACATTTTAGTTGCCTTTTCTGTGGCAATTTCTAATGTCTTGCCATACGCAGTAATTCCTTGCTCTTTAAATCTGGCAATCCAACAGCCACTTTCAGTATTAATAGTATTCTTGTCTTGTGACATATCAATAGGTGTGTATTCTAAACTTAATTCACTAAACATCTTTTCTCCTTTTAACTTCTTGTTTTCATCAATTAACTTTATATTGTCCATTTCTAATTGCTCAAGATAATCATTACGGTCTTCACTTAATTCACTTGCTTTACAATGCCACACAGTTGTTGCAATAAAATTTACAGGGAAAACTGTTTTATCGAATCTGATTCCATATATCCTATCTACACTAAAATCAGGCAACCCACTCTCGTAAATAGTACCTTCTACATTTAGTTCTGTAACCAAAACTCGTTTTCCTATTTGGCAATCGGTATCTTCCATTAATTTTCCTTTTATTTACTGGGAGATTATTCAGTCATAGTTATTGTTACTGATGCGGGATTAGCTATTTGCTTCTGAAATAATTCTTCATTTAAAGCAAGAGCCTTTTTAAGACCTTCATGGGTATCGGGGCTATCAACCCACTCTAACTCATATCCCTCTGGATAATGCTCTTTGTAAATATCATGTTTCAAATCAGAAGTTAAACCCATGTCATGCTTTGAATACCCTATGTTTGTACTCAAATGAGAGGCTATACCAATACCATCTTCGGCTATTGCATAACCTACTACATCGTTTTCCCCCCATCCTATCGCAGGTTTACAGTACAGATAAATTTTCATCTTTGCTCAACACTCCTTTATTAAGTCTTTAACTGATTCTTAATCTTTTACTCCAGAAAACCAGGATAATCTCTTATTAATTAAAAAAACCACACACACCACAATACTAAAAATTATGGTTATAATCCCACTGATTAAATCATGACTATATTTAATCTGGTGAACCCCCAAAGCAAGACTATTTAGACACAAGATAAGAATACAAAACTTCATCTTTCCGCCTTCTACATTATCTGGTTACACCGGAGTAATACCACCGAGATCCCGAAAAGTAAAAACAAGAGAAGAATAATAACGAAGGCCAGATTTTTAGAAAGTTTCATTTCTCCGCCCCCGGAAGATGAATTTGGAATTGAGGCAGTTGCTTATGATTCCAAAACTGAACAGCTTTCAGGGCTTCAATACCCAGACTAAGAGCATCTACAGTATCCTTATTTGCCCTCACAAAAGGACTTTTTGAACGCAATGTTAGTATTTCAATGGCTTTGTCTATGGTCATTTCTCCGCCTCTCCCGCCAAAGCCAATTCACCCTGTCTTTTTATAATCTGGCAGATACGGGATCTGGTCAATCCATATTTATTACCGACATCCTCGAGGGTCAACTCATCCCGTTTCTCCAGCCATAGCTGATATATTTCCAGGTTACGTTCATCTCTTCTGTTTTTAGGAATCTTTATATGTCCTTTAACCTTTCGGTACGCCATGGGTTGACTCCTCCTTTGATTTATCTAATTTAAACAAGGATCGTTCAGATTCGGTCAAAACCGATACGTCTCCGTAGGTAGACAGTGAGGCTTTCTCAAATTCTTCGGGAATAAGAAAACTCGTATTGATGTCTCCGAAGGATCGTTTCTTCTCTATAGCTGCCACTGCCCGGCCCATGGCGATAGTACGACCCAGTTTTTTATTGAACTGGTCTTGCGGGGTACAAACAGCCAACCCTCTAGCGTAGGCATCCTGGGCACCCATTGTTTGCCAGGGGAGACGGATGGCACAAGCCGTTATAACCGCTCCATTTATCATCCTGCGATAGTAGAATTTAATATCCTGCTTAGGGTCTATCCCATATACTTTCAGCTTTTTTATGTTATCCATGAATTTGCTCCTTCAACTCATGTTTCTCCACGATTACCTATGGTGGGATGGCAGCCTCGTTATGGGTACAACCCACTGCCTGATAATTTCATCCGTGCCTTCAACGAGAGGTCATACGGCGCCCACCTTTTATTCCATCAACTTTTATCTAGGGGAGATTGAGGCTGGTTTTCACCTGTTTACCCATTTTGGCTCTCAGTACCTTTCGGCTTTCTACTACGGCTCTCAATTACTTGGCCTAACACCAAATGGCTAGCCGTTTCTTTGCACCTCTTTCTCCCCTCTTTGAGAGCCAGCCATTCATCTGGACATCACAACTTCGTAATGGTTCACGCCGAGTTTCACGACGCCCAAACTACGCAACCCTCGCATTACCGAGTGGTTAAGTTCCATTTTTTCTGAGACCTAATAATCCCCGCCTATTTCTAGGTGGCTGGCTCTTATACGAATTAATTATACCCCTGTATAGACGTTATGTCAATAGGAGTTGTTTATTTATTTACCACTAATATTATTACTTCGAAATTACAAGGGTAAGCGGACTTGTTTATGCAAACAGGTAATATTTAGTCCACCTAGCTTCAGATTTTGTCCAAAAGGCACTAATATTATAAGTCGTTTTTTACAAACGAGTTGTCCGATTTTATCGGACGACTGAAATGCTAATATTATTAGCGTGGTTTTACCACAAAAATGAAACAGAATTGACGTCAATTTTGCACCAAATTTGTTGTTTAAAAGACAAAATATCGTGAAATTTGTTGTTATAAATACAAAAACGCAAACAGGCCTAAAAAGCAAGCTGTCAAAACGCCTGGCATAATTACCAATAACATTACCGGTACAGGCGTAAAAACATTTAAAACTGGAATATTTTTGGGAATATTTTACTTAACTTTTGACATGGGGGAATAGAACGGTTTTCTTTTTAATGATATGTGGAAACTGGACTTTTACACTACGTGGTATATTGGATTTCTCTGGAGTCATAGCTTTTAGTTGCTTCTCTATGAACTCCTCTTGTTCTTTTACCCGGGCTTTCTTGGGAAGTTTCATGAAATTTTACCATGATACCAAGTAGTAGAGGCTTTGTTAATTGCTTCTTGTTCCGATGAACTGATACCATCAAAACGATATCCGCGTTGCCGATCAACTACAATCCACTTCCATTCACCGGTCTCAACATCTTGGTAAACCTCAATAACTTGTTCTTTACCTTTAAGATTTCCTATCGCGTCAGCTTGTAAACTTCCACCTGACTCGGTATACCAACTCAATAATCCTTTTGTGAATTCAGGATAGACTATTTTGCTCTTTGGTATATGCGGGTAAAGCGGCTCTTTAGACATGGAATACTCCTACTTATGCTATAGTACCATGTCCGGCACAGTTAGGACATATTCTACCTCTTAGTCTGCCGGTCCCACTACAGATTGGGCACTCTTCAGGACGAGAACGCTTGGGTTTTTTGTCCCTTATTATTTCACTCTTTGGTATATGCGGATAAAGCGGCTCTTTAGACATGGTTAACCTCTATATTTGTATTGTCCGGTAACAAACAGATTGTATAATTTTTCTGCAGCATTAAGATTTACACATTCTATCTGAAAACTCATACCATTAGAAAAACCGTTAACAAAGTACGTTTTGGTACCGCCTTCTAAAGTGTTCTCGGCTATTTCAAAATTTCCATCCTGACTTTTTTTAACAAGCATTTCATTAATGACTTTTTCCCTTTTAATCGTTATTACGTGCGGATACAAAACTTTCTTAGCCATGATAGACCTCCTACTTCGGATTATTCCTCGGACAAGAACAACAGGCTTTTATTATCTTATCACACTCTTTACCGTCCACCGGGCACTTGACCTTATATCCCACTATACTCATTTCTTTCCTTTGTCATAGATTTTACTACGTATTATTCTTTAGGGCAAGCAAAGATGTGGAAACCGCCCTGGCAAGGTCTGTGGTGAGCCAGGTAGCCCGTTTTACGCAAGTTACGTAGTTCCTGTCGTGTTTCTTCTTCAGTAGCACAGAAATCGAATAAATAATAGGTCTTACCGTGCCATTTACGGGTTTCACTGACACCCGTGAGTTTGGTCTTTTTCATACTACTCCTTTATCAGTTTCTCTGTGACACTCAAGGTCTTGACTCCAAGAAACTGTTGATACGCTGTTATTTTAAATTCTGATTACTCGAAGTATTGACCTTAGAGGATATTTTGACAGTAAAAAGTACAATTCATTTCCCCCTCATTATCTTAATTCCTTTATCGGTTCAAATCCCCATACAGCTCCGTGAAACAAAAATACCTGCTCATCGGAATCGTCCGGGGTGATTGTAGCATAGGTAACTCCGTACCGGATTTCACTCCTATCTACCGTCCCGGTCCGGGGTGTCATACCAGTTATCAGTGTCCAGAACTGCACCCTGTCGCCGGGTTTGACAATCGGTTCTTTTTTGGGATGATTTTTTGCATAGAATTCGCATGGCGGTGATTCCTTAGTTAATTTTATTTCACTCATACTACGCTCCGCATCTTAATTTGTATCTTATCGATATCCTTAGTAGGTATCGAATCCATCTGCCATTTCTCAAAATTAATGTATCCATTCAAGTTTGCTCGAGTTGCGGGGTAATGTTCAATTTGCTCCGGCCTCTTATAGAATGTCGTGGTTCTCTTGCCAACGCAGACTGTCCAGCCGTTTTTCTCGTATTTAGGCTTCCCACCGGTTGTAATAATGGCTCCCGCAAGAGGATAGCTTTTAGCGGTAATAATCTTATAGCTATCGGCGTAAGTTGTCCCATTCGGCTGCCAGCCGTCCTGGATTAGCAGTTCGATAACTTTATTTTGATTGTCGGCTTTCATCATTTCCCCCTTATCATTTTACTTACCTGATTCATTTGTTTATTATCCTTGACTGTTACTTTGAAATGGCTCTCGGGTCCTGAATATTCTATCGTGGGTGTCCAGTTATCCAGATCGTGAAGATGTTTACCTATCCATCGCCAGCCACATAAAGGTTCTATACCTCTCCTTACCCAGAAAAAAGCCCAAAAATCCTGATGACCAGCACACGGATAGTAACCAGCCATACGGTTATTATCCCAGGAAATAATTACAGGCTCTAATTTAGCGCCGCAAATCGGGCATGTACCTTCATCCATATCTACCCTGCCTCAATCCCGTGTTCTAAATTTAACCTTCTAACTAATTCTAAAGCATCATCGATTGAAAGTGGAATTCCTCCAGAATACTTATGGTGATCGTGGCAATTCAAACATCCCATAAGACAATTAGACGGTGTATGGCTGCCTCCGCGGGCCCTGGGTACTACATGATGCGGAGTTATCCCGTAATTATATAAACACTCGGGTCCTCTCACTTCACAGATTCCCCCGCAGCGGACCTTACAAATCTTTACAGTCTTACTCCACTGATAGTTTATATGAGCCTGGCGTTTTGAGACTAATTTAATACCAGAACATGATGATATATTCCGATATATACCGGTACTTAATAACACTTTCTGTAAAGTACTATCACGTAATGATATATAGCGTTTCAAGGGTGTTCGTTTCATAATAAACCTGACTGTACTTTCTTTTCTACGGTTACGATGGTATCATTGTGATGTTCGCCATGAGCTATAAGTAACACCTCGATAATTTCAAAGCCTCGGTTTAATCCGAATCCATTACTTGACCAGCCGAAACTTATTGATACCCCCCCCGTCATAATTTTGTCGCAAATAGCATTTTTAACCGAATTGTAAAATCTATTACTCGTATCTAATTGTGACGCTTTTAATCCTATCCCTTTGTAACATTCAGTAATTTGTCGGTAAGAATATGGAGGGTCAAAAAGCACACCCTTGAAAATACCTTCGACTTGTTTACAAAAATCCTCGGCTAATAGGTGAAATTTAGCTGGTGATTCGGGATTTAAGTCGTTAGTAAATTCAGCCGGGGAATTTTCTCCGGCGAATGGGTCTATCCATCCCTTACCGTTACCGACATACCTTGAAAGTAATTCAGCTATAGGTTTTATCTTGAAAGTCCACTTATTCGGCATACTCCATACACGGTTAATAATCATCGTTTCACCAAACGGCTATTTCGTTTCACTTTAAGGGATGTTCGTTTCAATTTTCTGTACTTCCTTTACCGGTATAATCCACTTCTGACAGCGCGGACAGTAAAGACCACCTCTTTGATGCAAAGGTACGTTTCCACCCAGTACATGTTCACCAACGTAACTATCGCCATTCCGGAGTCCCGCTCTTAATGCCTTTGCCCACCATAACCCGGCCTTACCGCAATCCGGACACTTCTTAATAACTTTAGGAATTACCGGCGAATACCGGTTAGCTTTTCCCGGTGCATTACAACATGGTGAAGGATTATCTTTTAATCTTGAACCTCGGGATCCGTGCCAACTATATTCTTTCCCGCACACAGTACAAATTGCTCTGCTCATAGCTCTTACTCCTTCCTAAAATACTCCTTTTCCTTCATTTTAAGATACTTAATAACGTCTTTAGTAGTCTTCACCACCTGTCTTTCACTTGATCCGGGATTATAAAGATGTACCAGCTCGTGTATAGCGGTATTCTGCCATCCCTGTCTGATACGTATTTGTATCTCGTTGATAGGATAAACATGAATACATTGTCCCAAACAAACTTTGTCCGGTCTCGGTGAAGCAATATAAGTTAAGAAAATAAATCGCACCGGTTTTATCTCCTGTAAAAATATACCGGCGATCCCCTTATTGACCTCAACTAAAACCTTGGTCGCTTTCTCGATATCTAATAATAGTTTGTTATAATCCACGCTCTTATTCCTTCTTCGGTTTACCATAAACTTTCATAAAAACTACCAGCGAAATCAGACTTATTATCAACATTACCGGTATCAAGATTAACTCGAAATTAGCTTCGCCATAGTCGTTAATAACAACCAGGGTCTTATAACCGTGAAAATACGCAGTCAAAAAGATCCACAGGATAACTAAAGAGTTGCCTATACCTATTGAAATTCCAGCGACTATTAAAAGATGTTTTTTCACGCTCTTACTCCTTTTTGAAAGGGCACACCGCCCATATTCTACAACGCTCATTACAGGGGATATCGGGTATACCCTTTTCTTTCTTTTGGATAGGACAAGTCATTAGTGCAACACTTTATTACTTATTCTTATTTCCGCTGCCAAAACCAGCTACGTGCCCTAGTATTGCAGCACATGCAAAATTAGCCATACTAGCAATAATGGTAATATCAGGAGTAGGAACTACTCTAAAAGCGATAATAAAAGTTTCTACCATAAAATAAGTAGCTAAAATACCAGCTAATATTCTAAAAAACATGTCTATCACCCCCTTTAACACAATGATTTTTTAAAAGGGCACACCGCCCATATTCTACAACGCTCATTACAGGGGATATCGGGTATACCCTTTTGTTTCTTTTGGATCGGACAGGTCATTTAGTTTTCCAATACTCTTTAATATCGCTAGTCCATCTTTTCTCTGCTTCTGCCATAAGCTCTTTAAATTCCTCACTGCTTTTCGCTTTTGAAAGTGCGGTATGCAGAGAATCATCGTACCTGGCTACTATTTCTTCCATGCTCATTTCTTCTCCTCAAAATATCCGGCCTCCATTAATCGCCAGACTAACTTATGCTTATCCCCGGAGCTCGGTAAGTTTTGTTCTTTACAAATCTTCTGTAAATCCTCTAGAAGATACTCTCCGTCCAGTTTACAGATAAGATCTCTCAAGACCGGGTCCGGCGGTACACCCATTTTATCGAAGTACTCGTCCATCGTTTCATTGTCGGTGTCCCGGGCTTTGAACATATCGATTGCAGTCATAGCCTGGCCGGAAGGTTTAGTAACCACTATCTGATTATCCGTATCCACTCCACTCCAGGCCTTACTCAAATCATCGCTCCAAAAATTTGGGAGTCCGTTACGTGCCATTCCTTGAAATTCAGGTTCTTCACTATCTACCCATGTCCATGCTCTAGTTTCTTCACCTAAATCTTTGAGTGCTTTAAACTTCGTTTTAGCTCCGGTGAGCATATCCTTCATCCATGCGTCTTTACTACCGTACTGAATTTGCCTGGTAGACGGTTCTTTCAACAGGATCGCGCCGTAGATACCGCGCAGGATTCGAGATCCGACATCACGCCCGCTGTGAAAAATCATCACGATTATTTGGTTTCTTTGCCTACTTAATGAAGATAGCGATTTTACCATTTCTTCAACCTTAGCTCCGGCTGGTAAGGTTGTCGTACCCTCGTCTATTAAAGCAATACAATTTTCGGTATGTTTTAATCCCTCTATATCCTTGATAACCCAATTCTCCGGTAGGAGATTCCGTTTCTGTGCTGGTAAATTAACCACCACTGGCAAAAGACCGTACTCCATTGATAACTTGTCTAGTAACTCGTATGCGAGGGACGACTTTCCCCGTCCAACATTCCCCAGGATAATATTGACGGATGGTAATTTTATTAGTTTATAACAGAGCTGCACCTTATCTAATTTAGAATCTGATTTCTCATTCCCGCCTTGTGCGTTCTTTAATTCATCGGTTATATCGCCCATTAACCGTGTACCTCCGAATCGATAGACTTGAAGGTTATACCCTCTTTGGATGACAATTTGAGTAATATTCCAAACTGGCTTGGGAGAAAATATCCTTTCTGGAAAACTATTCCCGGCTCTCTAATTTTCCGGCGCGTACCGTCATCTTCTAAGAGACGAAAGCCACAGTAAGCGCAGTATTTATGCTTCTTATCTACCACTCGTTTGCACCTAGGACATACTACTAAGGTGTTTTTATTTTCCACGCTCTTTACTCCTTTAGTTTTATTTTACTACCAGGGGTCAATGCTGAATTATAGCAATCCAGTGTTCCGGATTGTTAGATTCTATAACATCACCGGATTCCACCAGGTGTTTAAGGGCTCCCCGGACATTCTCTTTATTTGCACGGTGATCTGCATGGTAAGACTTTTCAAATATGAAGTCAAAGTCTAGTTTATCCCCCGGATAGACAAGCATTTCCGGTAAGACTACTTCATCGGCCAACTCGTCAAGTGATATGTCCTCTATTTCCACTATTTTTGTGAGTTTATAGAGATCGTACCATCCCTTACCACAATTGAGACACTCAACCAGTTGCCTTATTTCGTTACCGTCATACTCAACATCTTTATCTCCCCGGGCCTCGATATTCTCACTTTCGCAATAAGGACAGTGATACCCACCTTTGATATACTTCTTTTTAGCTTCTTTTGATAACATCTTTCCCCCTTTCCGGTTAATACCGTCATATTTTATTTGTGTTTTTGATCCCACCTATTCCAGCACGCCGTAAGATCATCACAATCTATTACAGGCGTGTATCCCTGTCCGCCTATCCAAGCCAGGTGATTATTTACATCTTCGCCGGCATGGCCGCAGTTACCGCAGATTTTAATTTTCGGATCTGATAACCAGTCTATAGCTGCCTGTTGTTTACCTCGTTCATAAGAGTTTACCGACTTGATTTTTATTAAATATTTACAAGCTGATAAACCGCTTTTCTCACAACATGAATACCCATCGGAATAACCGATCCGGTATTGTCCGTCATTACCCAATGTCTCCCATTCTGTCCGGGAATAGACGTGTTTGGTACGTGCGCCGATATATTCTTGAATCATAACTAACATCCCATATCAAAAGGGAAAGTACTCTGGTTAGCTGTTACTTTTTTCTTTTTACCACATACTGACATACCGCTGAAAGTAACCTGCTTGATACCACTTCCCGACTCCCGGAAAAAGGGAACAACAACTTCTTTGGTAGTAACAACAGGAGCTGCCGGTTCGAGTTCTTTTACCGGCTCATTCTCCGGGTCATAAATATCGAGAGTCCTGCATTCGGTTATTTCGCCTTTAGCCTGGTAATCTTCAATCGTGGCATTGACTGTGTAGGGTATAGTGTGATAGGTCGCCCGGTTCATAAAATAGGCTTTCTCGCTATCTTTTCCCTGGAAAATAACCTTGACCTTGTCTTCGGGTGGATGCCATAAAGCTGAACATCGCACAAACCGGCCCGATGTTATTAGTTCTTCCTTTTCCTTTTCCTGTTGAGTGAAGTCCTTTAGTTCCTGTTCGTGTTTTGACACTGGTTTAACCGTCTCTAAAAAGCTGCAAGATTGATTAATCTTTTCGACTCTCCAGATGTCCGCTTTATATAACTTCTTTTCGATAAGCTGCTGCCGGTATTTCTCCGCTTCGCTCTCTGTTCTAAATTTCTTACCGCTTGAAGTATTATAAGCGTATTTGAACCCCCGGCTTGTATATCTGATAAGTGCGTTACTACCATCGGAAAGTACAAAATAATGGTCTTGCTTGACCTCTACTTTTGGTTTAGACTCTTTGGTATTCTCTTGATGTAAACGTTTCAACACGGTATCAGTGTCTAATGGAGTGAAACTAATCCAAAAGTCTTTCCCGCTTCGGGTTTTCCAATCTTCCCATTTTTGTAGTTCAATGAAATACTCCGCTTCGGTTTTCAGGTAAACCTCTTTTGGTGCGCCCTCATATCCCTCATAATCAAGCGTATGCAGATAAGGGTTGACTCCAAGTTCGTTTAATTCCTCTATGGTTTTAGCGTACTTAATACCGTTGCTGAATTGACTTCTCCATCTATCCCAAGACGTATCGGCACAACTACCGCAGCCAACTACTATTGAAGAGTAGTAACCGAAGTGCTTTTTTATTTCATCTGGCTCGGTCTTGTCATAATATTCGGTATTCCCATCATGCCGACTGAACATCTTTTGTAGCTCTGCGTCAAGGTTCAAGAGGATAGTCTCCGGCTTACTACTTAATTTGTGGTCGCCATTGTAATAGTTCATATTACTCCAGCTTCTTGAACGCCGGCCATTCCCGCCACTCGGAGATATCTCATAACAGTTATTTGATCCAGACAAGAAAAGGGGAATTACTTCGCCGGTATCCTGTAATTTTATAAACTGCTTACCGTAAAATATATCGTAACTCATGCTCGCTCACTCCTATTTTTAATCCGCTCACCTATACCCGGGACCTGGCCGGTCCCGGGCAACGGTCAAGGGATTAACTAAGCGTCTTCGTCAAATAAACCTGGAAAGTATTCCTCAGCTAGTTCCTTTTCCGAGTGGTCAAGGCCATTATAACCAGTGCCTTGAGCTTTTTGGAGTAGAAATTGCTTAGCCTCACCATCGGTTAGCAGTTCGTAATTATCCTGGCTACCTTGCCACATTGACCAAGAATAGGTATAGAAGTAAGTTTTACCGGAGCGTGCCTTATGTGCGTACAAGTCAGTTCCGGCTGTGTACGCCGTGCCGGTGTTCGGTGGGTTGCGTGGAGACTCGTAAATATTTACGTCCGTCTTCTTCGTGATTGCTACTTTTTTTCCTTCGGGAGTCATTAAAATTGTTGCCATTTTAGCCCTCCGTGTTTATATCTGCTGTCGGCTTATGCCGCAGTCCAGTACCTAAATTAACCCTTCCTTTTTCATACTCAAATAACGCCCTTCCAGCCCTATTATTATATGGTCTAGTACCGTGATACCTAGCAGCTCCCCGGCTTTTATCAAGCGATCAGTCAATTCAATATCGGCCTGGCTAGGTTTGGTTTCCCCGGATGGGTGATTATGCGCAATGATGATCGATGACGCATTGGAGAGAATAGCGAATTTATAAACTTCTCTTGGATGACAATATGCCATGTCCAGAGTACCGATTGATACCGTGTTAATACCGACTATATGTAATTGAGTGTTTAAAGCTAACACTATTAGGGTCTCACGGTCAAGGCTACCGATATAACCGGCGGCCACCTTAGCGACTGTCTCTGCAGTGGCAACCTGATCGTCGGGATAATGGATGCTTTCATCTTTTACCAGCATTAATTTATAAGCGTTCATTACTTCGCTCCGGTTAGTTGACAGCATAACTGTTCTAGTGTGTTTTCGGCCCGGCGCATATTCCCGAAAGACGTCTGACAGATGTTATTTAAACTTCGTTCATCCGGGGTGATCCCCATACCCTTACAGATACTTTGTAATTTACACTTGATAAGGCTATCGTCTAACTTCTTGAAAGGGTAGAGCTGACAGCGGCTTGTTATCGTTTCCGGTATCTTCGCGAACTCCGTAGTACAAAGGATTAATACGAGATACGGCGGCGGTTCTTCTAACAGTTTTAGCAGACAAGCCCATGCCGGCTCTGTTAGCATGTGACACTCGTCAAGTATGTATATTTTATGTTTCCCCATAGGTGAATAACTGGCCTTAAAGCAAAGGTCTTTTATGTCGTCTATCCCCCGGAAACGAGCAGCGTCTAGCTCTATGGTGTCCCAGTGGTCGCCGGACTGTACCAGACGGCAATTATTACACGATCCGCACGGTTCGCCGGCTTGTGGACTATCACAGTTCAAGACACTGGCCAAGAGACGTGCCGTACTCGTTTTCCCGCTTCCACTAGCACCGAAAAACATATAGCTGTGATGATAATGTCCGGTTACAGCTTGAGATTTTAATATTTGTGTAATTGTATCCTGGCCTAATATTTGATCAAATTTTCGAGGTCTAAAATCATTGTAAATTGCCATTTTCCATCTCCAATTCCAGATCCAAAAAATAAAATATAATCTACTATCATTTTACCATGTATCCAGTATTTGTCAATAGGATTTGTAAAATATATTTTGGGATGATATAGATGATATTAACAGTCTTTGATATATATAAATAACATCGCACACCGGCACAGATAAAATAAAAACGCCCGGATTAGTTGATCCGGGCGTCTCACCAGGTGAAAAAACCTTTATGCCAATTTGTAACGGCTTAGGCTTCGATATTAACGGTAGATTCCTCTATGGATTCGGTGTTTTTCTTACCAACTACCGTCTCTTTTTTCTTAATAAATGCCTTTAAATCCAACGTTGACGGGCAGGTGGCGCACTGCTGGCTATAAGAGACATGAGTATGCCCGAGCAGGTCTTCGAGCTTTTTACGGTAACGACTCATTACGCCGGCTTTCTCTAAAAATTCGTCATCGTATTGCCCGGATTCCACCGCCTCTTTTGTGCCAATCTGCATTAGATGATCGGCAAACTTGGCTAATTCAGAAAAGAAAATAGTATCTTTCCCCTGGCGTGATGCTATCGGGATCGTCTCTTTAGCATGTGCACGGAGTATGCGGGCATGTTTTGAAATACAATCACACGAAGCACCATTTATACGCCCTTTATTCGGAAGGTGTACCGTTTCAAGGTCCGTGGCATTATCTATTAGCAAATCCAGTTGGAAACGGTAAGTCGAATCATCTGATACAAAGTTTTCCTGTTGTGGCTCTTGAGATTCAGTCTGTTCCGGTATTTTCTCTCTGGTAATAGAGGTCAATTCTTGATCAATAGTACCTAATCCCTCGTCGATATCTTCGGCTAGTTTCTTGATATCAGATATCGTACTCTTAACGAATCCCCCCGCCGCCGAAATAGGACTCTCACCGATCCTGGGTAATCTTGGTAATCCGAATGGACTCATATCTTTACTCCATTTTTATTGGTAGCGAGTGTTGGATTCGAACCAACGACCTTCAGATTATGAGCCTGATGAGCTGCCACTGCTCCAACTCGCATCGTTAACTAACTCATATTAAACCATGAATCGCCGAAGTCTTTCATCTTCCCCACTCTTTCCATCTTATCCGCCATATTCCCTAATTCAGCGGTACGTCTCGAAGGATCTCTGTTCAACGGACCGGGGCTACGCATCACATCAATTATCGTACTTTTTATATCCTGTGATACATCCTTAATCGTCCCCGGTAATTTGTCCACTATATCATATGCTGTTTTCCCTGTCATGGGTTTTGCATTAGTAATCCTATCCTCGAGCTCTTTGATTTTATTATTAGCATTTGTTACCAGGGTTTGCAAGTTATTAACCGCTTCGTCGCGCTGACGAAGTTCAGCGGCGTGCTGGTCTTCACGTAATCTCTGGATCTCGATTTTTAATTCATTAACAGCCTGATTATCGCCGCCCATTGCCGCTTTTACCGCTGCGGCGAAGGCTTCAGGGCTTGCCAGATAAGCGGGTACACTGTTACCGCCGCCGAATAAGTCTCTAATCATCTTTAATTTCTCAGCACTGTTTGCAAATTCTGTCACTATATCTACCGGTTGGCCAGCCGCGGCCGCTTTTTGCATTGATTGCCAGGTCATCATCTCGATAGTAGATAACTTAGCCCCGGGGACAAGCGCCCATTGCCCGTCTTCTGTCTGCATAAACGGTGACTCCGGTGGTTTTACGTTATTCGCATCATCTATCCGCTTTAATTCCTTGGCCTCATCCAGTGTACCGCCCGGTTCATTATCATGGGCCATGCGGATAGCTTTGGCACCCGCATCATAGATATATTTAGGACCGGCTGTATTGACGGTAACTTTCAATTCCGATTTACGGCGCTCCGCAAGCTTTTCCGCTTCGGCATACGTCAACGCATTTTCGTCACTGGAAGCGACTAATATAGCCCCCTTCTCATCAACGGTATACTTTTCTTTTCCTGAAATTTTACGGTAATCTTTAGGGGTTGCCTCAACGGTTTTGTCATAATTCTCCGGTATTGCTATTTTATTCAACGCTATCCAGTGGTCCATAATATGCCGGCGGGAAACCGGTGGTATCTGACGGGGAAATTTCACTAGTTTATCAATTAATTCAGGAATATCGAAGTAGATATTGTCATTCCCTGTATCGTTAATGTATTTGATGATAGACTCAACATCACCCTGAGGAATATGGTAGGTTAACATTATACTCGCAAAGTCTTCCGCCGGATTAGGAGGATTCTCTTTAATTAGACCGGGAGTTAAGGGTTCATGACCTTCCCCGTCCCTACGATGTTCTTCAGCTAATCTCGCGGCAGCTTCACGCTCTTGAGTAAGTTCCTCTTCGGTCTTTTTTGTTTTTATCATATAATTTTAACACCTCAATACCTTCAACGGTTAACTCCCAGAAACCGGGTTTTAAATTTATCACTAATCCACGTTTTTTTAAACGTATTAATTTTACCGTCACACCCTCTAATACCAAATCAAACTCTTGGGCTATTTCCCAATTCTCTACCATACTTCGGTCATTAATAAATTTTAGTAATTGATATTTAGAACATTTTATCATGACTAACACTTAAGTGTTTTTCCGAGTTTTTCATACTCGAATAACAACGTATTCAATACGTCCCTACCCCTATATCTGCCGTTTAACCCATATTGCTTTAACGTTATTTTCATATACCTGGATGGCGCGGAATATATATGAGTCTATACCCATTTCTTTAAGATCGCCGCAATACTGAGCTATCTTCGCATTTCCCATGATCCTCACATAAACCTCTTTCGGGATAGCCAGCGTAACCAGGACATCATCATTGGCATCCTGCATGACCTGAGCCAGAACAGCCTTTATTTCATTCGAGTCCTTCGCCTCTTCCAACTTACGCCAGCTCCACCGTATGCCGGACAACCCCTTTTTCTGATCCGGGGTAATAGTAACAGGCTCAACCATGATACACCTCCGATATTTAAAGCCAGTATAACACGGTTTACTATTCAATGCAATAGATAAAATAAATTAGTTTACTGACGTAAAGGTATTGCTATTAACTGTCTGTTAAGGTTATAATACATAAAAATAATTTAGGGTAGAGGGTAACAGGTTTTTTAAAGAAAATCTCTGCACTCTTAAGAAAGAGGTATTATTAAGATATATAGTATTAGTATTATATATTATATATAGTCCCAACAATATTATGTAAAGTTTTTAGTTTTCATTATTATGTCAACCAGTTATGTCAAATGATTATGTAAAGTGAGAATAGATGAAAAAAGTAGCGGTTTTTGCAGTTAAGGGAGGGGTGGGCAAGTCAACGGTTTCGGCGGGGTTGTGCCAGGGAATTAGAGATCATGGTTTTAAAAACCGTGTCGGGTATCTTGAAATAGATATATCAGGGACAAGCGGACACCGTGCATTTGGTATAGAACCGCCGCGATTGCAGTTGGATACGGAGAGGGAGAAACTTATTCCACCGATAATTGATGGTATACGTATATTTCCTTTGGCTTCGAAGTTTACCGAGTCTGCCTGTGTCGGCTGGCAAAGCGAAGACAAAATCAGAACTCTAAGTAACGGAGATAAAGTTATTGATAAGGGCCGGACCGGGTTTATTGCAGATATACTGACCAAAGTTGTGGATTGGCAGGATACGGAATGGCTTGTGCTCGATTTGCCCCCGAGCACGTCTGAGGAGACATTTACTTTTTTTGACTGCATACCCGACCTTTATGGTGTAGTGCTAGTTTCCCAACCATCGGAGATAGCCTGTGTCGGTTTACTGAAAACAATAGATTTTCTCCGTACCACAGAAAGACCTGTCTTGGGTATTGTTGAGAATATGGCGTCATGTTTATGCCCGCGTTGCGGTGCTACTTTTTATCCCTTTACTTCGAAGGGTATGGATTTGAGAAAAATCGCCGGAGAACAGGGTATACCTTTTCTTGCATCCCTTCCCCAGGTGGATAATATGGCGAAATTACAGCCATACTTTTACGACCTGGCCGGTAAAATCATGTCCAAACACGGTAAGGTGATCAGTCAGGATGTGGTATCGCGGTCATCCAGGATGAAACGGTGGGCGGAGGAAAAAATACTGGATTTAACCTCTAGGATAGCAAGGAGAAGTTAGTGTCTAAAGAAACGAATATTACACGGATATTGAAAGCGGCTTTGCCTTTCCAGGATAAGTTCGTAGCTAAGGTACCGGCAGAAAAGAGACAGGCCGGTGAAGGGCGTGTTTGTAAATTAGTGGTCGACGATCCCGGCAACGGTGATGGACCGGGACCGGACCATACTATTCTGTATTTCCGGGTGCATAGCGGGAAACTTGAAATACTCAATGAAAAACCGGATCAATACCGTAATGAGGTTATATTCCTGGGTATGGCTAATGACAGCTATACCGGCGTGGATTTGTTTATGGATGGTTTGAGGATGCCCGGTATTTTTCGAAAGGCTTATGCCGAGAAATGGCTTATTATTACCGATCCGTACCGGGATCTGGATGAGTATGATAGTGAGGAACTATTACAGCTTTGCGAAGATCTTCTCCATCAGATAGCCAAGAACTTAAATCTTTAGAAGCAGGTGACTACCATGTTAAATGAAATACCCTACGTATTGCTTATCACCGGAGCGGTAATGATTGGACTATACCTGGCGAATTTAATATACGATACCGGTATGATCGCTCATCATGTTAGCCGTAAGTTTGGGCACTTAGGTGGTTGTGTGGGATATATGTTAATACCCTTCGTCTTCTCGTCATTCTGGTGGCCCTTAATATTAACCTCTGGATTTACTGCTTTACTACTTTATGCTAGATGGAAGCGCCCTGCCACTTTCCGGGGTACGGGCGGTTCTGGACGTCCCCAGGCACTGGCAGAAATACACTTTCCGGCGATTAGTATCCCTATAATCGCCGTGGGATGGGGATATTTACATCAACCATGGCTGGCTATCGTACCGCTTTTATTTATGGCTGGTGGCGATTCGATCACAGGTTTGATCCGAAATCGACTCTATAAACGTGAGATGAAGGGCTGGTGGGGGAGTCTTGGTATGTTTTTTGCCTGTTTATTACTGGCATATTTTTTCAAACCTTATTGGATAAGTGCGGTGGGAGCTGTTATTGCGGTTATTGCCGAGAGATATACACCGGCTATAAAAAGGGGTTGGTTTATGATTGATGATAATTTAACTATTCCCCTGTTTTCGTTTATTGCCATGGCGTTATTGTATTTAAAATTTTAAAGGAGTGTGAGTATGGAAAACGAAAGGATTACCTATGAGCGTCTGTTTAACTTGAGCAATTATGAACATGAGAAGTTCGTGGTGAGTGCGGAGGTACCTCTGGGTAGTGATCGGGGCACGGAGCTAAAGAACGCTGCGGTCTTCTGTCTCGAGCTGGAAGAGGAGATAACCAAGTTCCGGCGGGTATTTGAACTGCGTGGCGGGGTTATCGCGAGTTTGGGATACAATGGACCGAAGCAAAATGCCGTATTGGAGAAACAGGTTAAGGCTTATGACCGTCTAATCGAGAGTTTTAAGTTGGAACACCGACCGCAGTACCGGGAGTGCAAGTGCTACTACTGCCAGCACCGTGATGATATTAATCACAGTGATTTCGGAGACGACGAATAGATGTTTGTGGGGGTAAATAATGCCTACAGCTAAATATTTTAGGAAATGCCCGAAGTGTAAAGAAATGATCTTCGTGGGTAACGAGATAGCAAAAACAAAAATCGAGGGTAAGATAGTCTGGGTTCATGAGTCTTGTTTTATGCCTGTTCAGTTGGGAAAAGAGATGAAAAGTTTAGACGCGGACTTTAGGCGTACTGTAGGTGATTAGATGTTGAAATGTAAACACCCGTCTGAGAGCAGCCGCAACCGACCCTGTGGTAAGCCCGGTAAATTCATGGTGAAAGAGGGAAATTTAACTTACCCGGTGTGTGAGGAACATGCCCGGTTCTATAAGAATGCAGAAAAAATAAAAAGATATACAGGAGAGGGTTATGGACAAAATCAGTGATTTGATAGGTTTTATCGCGAAAAACCTGGATGTGCCGGAAGAGAATATTAAACCGGAGTCTAAATTTAAAGATGACCTCGGTGCGGACTCACTTGACCTGGTAGAGATGGCGATGGTTCTCGAGACGAGGTATATGGTAATTGTTACGGATGAGGTCGCGGAGAAATTTATTACAGTCCAGGATGTTATTGATTATCTGGTAAAGGAGGGTAAAATTGAGCAGGGTTAAACTTATTTCTATTGGTTACGCGGTACCGGAGTATTGGTATACCCAAGAAGAGGCATTTAATATATTGGGTTATCCTAAGGTTTGGTGGCGTATTTTCCGTGACAGCGGGATAGATAAGCGTCATTTCGTAATAAAATTATCGGACGCGGTGAAAATGTCTTTCCAGGAACAGCAAGACCTCTATAGAGGAAAGGCTGTGGATCTGTCTGTAGAAGCTATAAAAAATTGCCTGGACGGAAGGGATATAAAAGCAATTAAACGTATGATATACGGGAGCTGTACCGGATTCGCTCCCGGTCCGACTATTCCCCATTTTTTGTCTGCGCGGTTAGGATTTTCGCCGGACACCTATATAATTAATAACTCCGGAATGGGTTGTGAAGCTGCTTTCCCTGGTCTGAAAACAGCTTATGATTATGTAAAGGCCAATGGCGGGCAGGCTTTAGCGGTGAACTGTGAATTAAGTAGTTTGGCGTATTGGCCGGAGAGAGAAAACCCCGATGATGTTACTTGCCGTCCAGATCCCGAGAACGGATTTGAAGTTTTACGCAGTAATGCACTTTTTGCCGATGCTGCTATTGCAGCTCTTATCGGAGACGATGATGATTGGCGGCATCCGGAAATAATAGATACCGAGAATAATACCAATACGGAGTATCTTGATGACCTGGGGTTTGAGTGGCGTAACGGAAGGTTGAGAGTGATACTATCACGCCGTGTGCCGGAACTGGCGGCACAGGTGGTCAAACCCGCGGTATGGGCTGTGTTAAAACGCAATGGGCTGGATATATGGGATATAACCTGGTGGGTTATACATGCTGCAGGAGGTTCGGTGATAGATAATATAGGTAAGGCTTTAAGTTTGCCAGAGGAGAAACTTGCTCTTTCGCGGGAGACACTACGGCTTTATGGTAATACAAGTTCGACAAGTGTTGGGATTCAAGGGAAACTATTAATGAGTGAGAATATTCAACCGGGAGATTATGTGGCGATGTTGTCAATTGGTCCCGGAATGTCGGGGGGGATGACTTTGTGCCGTTTTGGTATGAAGCCAAAACCAGCGGTAATCTATAGTGAAAATAAGGAGGAGATTTTTCCTAATACTATTGACAGCCTTGTAACAAGTGTAGTATAATGTATACATGACTAAGAGAAAATATCCTTCAGAATTGAACACAAGAATAATCAGAGTAAATGTAAAAGAATATCTGGTTCTGCTGAGTATGGCTCAAAAGTCAAATACTACAGTAGCTGAAGTACTGAGTATAATTTTAAAAGTAGCTAAGAGTAAGGTTGGAGATGAGAGTAAGGGATAGAATAAGAGAGGTAGGTGGGCGAGGGGCTGAGATTGTATGGTTGAAGTGCCAGTATTGTGGTGTTGATTTTTGGGAATATAAGAGCGCCTTAATAAAGAGAGGTGAGATAAAATACCACAGTCGTCGGTGTACGTCGTTGGGTCGTAAAGGTACTAAGGCTTGGAATAAAGGCAAGAAAGGGTGCTTTACTGCCGATACTATAAAAAAGATGAGCGTTGCTGCAATAAAAAGGGGCGACATACCAGAAGCTCACACTCCCGAAGTTAATATAAAACGAGGTCTTATAACTAAGCAACGCGGTTCCCTTAAAAAGAAATGGCAAGAGCCAGAATTTAGAAATAAGTTACTTAATCACCTTAAAGAGTTAAACCAATCACCTGAACATAGAATATCTTCAGCGAAGGGTGCTAAAACAACGCGAATAAAGCATCCAGAAATTCTTGAAAAGTTCCTTCAAAAAGGTCATGAACGTATGAGAACAGCAGAGGGGAGGGAGTACCAGAGTCGGATAGCGAAGGAACAGTGGAAAAGAATGAAGACAGAAATGGTAATGGCTCAAAGGCGTGGTATGAAAAGACCAAATAAAAAAGAAACACAGCTTTGCTCTATCTTGGATAAATATTTCCCAGATCAGTGGAAATATGTCGGTAGTGGCAAATTGGTAATAGAAAATTTAGTACCCGATTTCATCAATTGTAATGGCAAGAAACTAATAATTGAATTTTTTGGTGATTACTGGCACGGTCCCAAAGCGACGCAACCTTATAGAAAAGAGTCAGAAAGACGTGAAGTATACTCAAGGTATGGCTATGGAATGTTAGTTATTTGGGAACATGAGTTGAAAGAATTATCTGAAAAAGAAATCGTAAACAAAGTAAATACACTTATTAAGGAGTATGATAATGAACATTCAAAAGTTTAAGACCTACGTTATCCAGGCCCCAAGGTGGTTTGCGGCTCCGTACTTTTTAGCCGCGATGTTTTTGGGTTCTGTAATATCCGGTGGAATACACGTTAATACTTGGGTTGCTGCCGTAGCTACGTTACTAATAATGGCATCAGGGCATATCTTGAATGGAGCGGGGGATTGGATGACCGGATTGGATAGTGGCGAAGTAGAGGAAAGAAGCGCGGAAAAAACATATACTGGTGGTTCCAATCTGATAGCTAAAAAGATGTTAAGTTTGCGTGAGACATGGATATTGGGTGTGGTTTATATCATACTGGCGTTTATCCCTGTAATATATTTAGCAATAAATGTTTCATGGTTGATTTTACCTGTGGCTGTGGTCGGTATGTCGATGACTTTCTGGTATAGTTTTATAGCTAAATTTAGTTATACACACGAACTTGCGCTAGGTATAGCCTGCGGTCCGATACCGGCAATAATCGGTGCTCTGGCAGTCAATCCTTCGCCGAACTGGATGAACATCTTACTAGCCAGTGTTCCTTTTATGATAGTTTTGAGTTTTGCGGGATTAGCGTTAGACGAGTGGGACGACGCCTCCGCTAATCTCAAAAAAGGCGTAAAGAGTATGGCATATGAGGTATGGAAACACTCGGATTGGATAGTGCACCGCGAACGACAGACGAAAACAGTGGAAGATGGGGATATTAGTACTGTAACTGATATGGGTGAAACGATAGTAAGTGTAAAATCCCTCTCAACCCTCCAGTGGTATCTTACCGCATGGTTCCTTTTCATGTTCTTTTATCAGGGGTTGCTCATCAATATCGGAGTCCTAAAACCCCTCACCGGTATTTGTTTTATAGTCTTTCCCCCGTTATTAGCCTGCTTGCTTTTACTTAAATCTAATTTTAAGAAGTGGGCGGCTCTCATGGTTATAGTCGGTGCAGTATATGAGATTCTAATAGTTATAGGTCAGATATTCGGTTAGGAGGACATATTGTCTCACGCTCACCGGTTTCCTGAGATGTTTCCCGCAGAAGGTGAAGAGTGTATCGCATGGGGAAGGTGTGAATGCGGGTTGATTAAGTATTTTATAGACTATTATGGTGAGTTGAGGAAGGGAATATCTATTGTGCGTTTGGTCCACAGGGTAGAGCAGCTTAATGAACAGGCTGTAGCGGAATTCGAGAAAACGAGGGTACCGTTACCGCCTAAAGGAAACTGGGCATTGATGCGAGATTACTATGAAAGTAACAGATCTCGTATACTGCTTGAAATAAGTCGGTACGGTGTTCCAACCACGGCACGCCGGTGGCGGGTTTCTAGATGGACTTTATCCCGTATAGTTAAGCATAAAGTTACTTTACAATAAAAAATGCCACACTATAAATTGAGAGTAAAATATGATTATTTGTCCTGTCTGTAAAAGTAAGAGAGTGGTACATATCACCGGTAAAAAAGACTACTGGCAGTGTTTTCAATGTAAAACAATACTGGTAGTAAAGGATAATAAGAGGTGAATATATTAGTCACAGGAGCTTCAGGTTTTATCGGTCAGGCCCTGGTAGATAATCTGGCGTCCCAGGGTAATCTCGTATATGCGCTTTACCGTATTCCGCCTCAAGAAAAAAGAATGAGGGTTATAGCCGTCAAGGGTGACGTTTTGAAAGAAGGGTTGGGAATAGAGGCGGACTCATTACCTCATTTTGATCAGATTTTCCACCTGGCCGGTATAGTGAATCTCGGTACCGACAAAGATGGTATGACGTACCGTACTAACGTTTGGGGTACCGAGAACGTTCTAAAATTCTGTACCAGGCATGATATACCCCATATCTTGTTTTGTTCGACCGCATATACCCTGGGTCGTAACTCTTATGAGAGAAGTAAGGCTCTTGCGGAGATGCTGGTACGTGAGTCCGATATACCGCTGAAGACTATCTTCAAACCCTCTATTGTGCTCGGTACCCCGGATTACCCCTGCGGCGGTCACTTTCCACAGTTTGTCTCTATGATCGTAAGAGTGCACAGGAGGGCCGAAAGGATTAGACGCGCGGTTGAAGGCGGTCTTCGGCTGCCGGTGATACGACCGGTGTTCCGCGCTAAAGGGAATCCCAACGGTTACCTGAATATGGTGCGCATCGATAAGGTTGCCGAGAAGATGGCGGAGTTTACGGACCCGGGTACATACTGGCTGACCAATCCTCATCCGCCCACCCTGGGGCAGCTCGCCGAGTGGATCAGTAGAACCATATTAGTAGATTTTAAAATAGAACCCAACTTCAAACCGACTCCTATAGAGAGCCAGTTAGCCCGTATGGTAAGTGCGTTTACGCCCTATCTCAAGGGAGATAATTTTTCCTCTAATATCAACGGGGATGAACTTACCTATGACTTTATCCGGTGGACAATAAATAGCCAGTTAAAAAAGGGGTGATCATATGCGTGTTGCAGTATTCGACCTGGAAATTAAAAAACCTATCTCGGAGTGTACGCTCGGTTGGTCGAGTTATGGTGAAATGGGAGTGAGCGTGCTTGTCATCTATGATTACGTTACACACCGTTATCGAGTATTTGATGATAAGAATATTAAAGAGGGTTTGGATATACTGTGTAACTATGATGTTATCGCGGGTTATAACACAGTTAGTTTTGACTGGAAGGTGATCAACGCCACGTATGATAACCCGGTCCGTACCTCGAAAGATTACGACATACTGAGGGAAATATGGATATCGCTTGGTCTTAATCCAGAAGAATATAGCTATAATACTCACAGCGGCTATAAATTAAACGATGTGGTTTTTGATACCATCGGTATGCACAAAAGCGGTAATGGTTCTCTTGCTCCTGTTCTCTACCAGGAAGGAAGGTATGCCGAACTGGTGGATTATTGTCTGCACGATGTGAAAATAACGAAGGAGTTATTTGATTTCGCCAGGCGCTATCGTTATGTAGTCAGGGAAAACCAGCGGATAGTGATGCCCGGTGTCAGTCTGCTATTGACTAAACAAGGAGGTGTGCTAAAATAGACCTATGGTTAGCGGATTATTTAATGCTTTAGGTAAACTTCCCAATCCCGCCGAGGCTAACTCTCTATTGCAGAAAGTTAATGTCTTAGCGGAATATCTAACCAAACTTCCCCCGGAGAGGATCAAGTCCATTACCGATCTTCTTGACAAGATCATTGAACTGCAAAGACAAAATCCCGGAATCGAAACTCTGAACAAGGCTGTCGAGCTTGTCGGAATGATCAACAAGTGTGATATGGAGAAAATCGCCGAGATACGCCAAATTATGAAAGAAGCTTCGAAATTACCACTTGCGGAACTGATTAAAGATTAAAGACCCGTAGTAGGAGGCTGATATGTCTTTCGTAGAGCTTGAAATAACTAAATCCCTGCCGGATACGGTTGCTATTGGTACCGAGTATACCATAGAGGGTACGGCGAAAATCGAGGGTGCGGTCGGTGCGCCCCCCTGGGTATATGCCGAACTCCAGCATAAGGAATGGAATAAACCCAGTATTATCGAATCAGTAGAATTCGCCCGCGGTCTTCCGATACCCATTACCGGAGAATTTAAGATTAAATGGACTCCCGAAGTGGAGGGGATATTTGACTATACCGTGATTGCTACCCCGGCGCCATTGCTTATTTCCGGTACTAAGAGTCTGGCGGATATTCTATCCTTTCCCGTGCTGGCTCGTTCCAAACCAGCGTTAAAAACAACGACGGGTGAGGGCGCCAGTTCGATCACCGATAAGGAAATAGTTTCTTATGACGGTGTTCCTGCCGGGCAGGTAATTACTAAAAATCCCGGTGATACGATGGAGATTACCGTAAGATTTATGTATCAGGGACCGGGAAGTTGGCGGGAGACGCTCTATGCGGTCCTGTCGCATGGTACCGATGAGGTATCCTTTAGCGGGAATAGTAAAGCCATAGAAGTGACCGAGTCCAGCCCCGATACTCCCATTGAACAGGAGTTTACCATAGATATTCCGATTCCCAACCGTTCCGATGGTCCGTTCGATATCTACGTTAAACTCGGCAGTAAGGTATTCCCTCTGGTCGAGAATGTCGTTGAGATACAGACTGACGAGTCTGTCATAAGCGACTTGAATATCGTTTCTTATGATTCCGCAGCCGCGGGCCAGGAGATCACTAAAAGTCCCGGCGATACGATGACGATAAATGTCCAGTACAAGTACAAAGGGCCGGGTAACTGGACCAAGACGCTTTACGCTAATCTTGCTAAAGATAGCAATGAGGTATCAGGTACCGGTGTACATGCGAGTATTTCTGTTGAAAATGCCAGTCTTTATACGCCGACAACACAACTGGCGTCTATCACCCTAACGATTCCCAACCGTTCCGATGGACCTTTTGATATCCTGGTAAAGATCGGTGACTGGGTCAATCTTTTGGGTATGCCTTCCCCATTACTTACAGCCAGGCAGAACGACGTGGTTAATATACGGTCTGAAGCCGATACTGTCAGTAACCTGGCGGTTTTCAGCTATGACGGGGTGCCCGCCGGACAGGTTATTAATAAGAGCCCCGGTGATACGTTGAGTATAACCGTAAGTTTCCAGTACCAGGGATTGGGAGGATGGCAGAAAACGCTTTACGCTAATCTTGCCAAAGGTAGTAACGAGGTGTCGGGAACCGGTGTCCATGTTGATGTTGCCGTCAATTATTCCAGTCCTAACCAGCCGCTTACGGTTTATGCGACTATATTACTGACGATTCCCAACCGTTCCGATGGACCTTTTGATATCCTGGTAAAGATTGGTGACTGGGTTAATGACCTTATTGGTATGCCTTCCCCATTACTCACAGCCAGGCAGAATAATGTCGTGCAGATACAGTCGGCGGGTGCCGCTACTCTGACCGTTACTCCGACCACTGTGCAGAGAGGGAACACGTTGTCCTTTAACTTTACCGGTTTCAGAGCTAACAGTACCGTAACAGTGAGAGTAGCAGAGACAGGAAAAGGATCAACTGTTACGGCTGATTCAAGCGGTGCCGGTTACGGAGCAATTGTTATTGACGATCCGGCAGGGAGCTATATCCTTGAGGCAAGGGATACCTATAATAACTCCGCGTCCGCTAATTTCACAGTGACCGAACCCTCAACACTGTCCACATTGACCGTAACACCTTCGACGATAAACAGCGGCGATGCGGTAACGGTTTCATTTACCGGGTTTAAACCAGGTGCGGCGGTGACGGTACAGGGTGCCGGGTCATCTCCGTTCAATATTACCGCGGGCCCTGATGGTAACGGTAGTCAGAATATTTTCATATTCAGTAATAATGCGGGTACTTTTACTATGCAGGCAACCGATAACTACGGACATTCGGCCACGACATCACTCACGATAATGCTTATACCCGCGGTAACGGTATCGCCGACCTCATTAAAGGCAGGGGAAACACTGACCTTCACCTTTACTAATTTTGTGAAAAACGGTGTGGTAACCGTTAAGGTACTATCCGAAGGCGGATCGATTGTATCTAATCCCATGACGGCCAATACTGATGCCAACGGCGGAGGCACGGGTTATATTGGTGTAAATGCCGTAGCCGGTCTGTATTTCTTGTTTGTTACCGATACGGCGGGGAATGAAGCTACGGCGTCTTTCCGTATTACAGGTGACGTGACCGGTATTACACGGCTGGAAATAGCAATAACGGGTACCAGTCTGAACCCGTTTTACATGCGTGTCGGGGATTGGGTCATGGCTCTTTCTAAGATATACTACTCCGACGGTAGGATAGAGATAGTCAATTCCTCATTTGTTCAGTTTTATACTTTAGACCCGCATCTGGTTACATTTACCACTATGGCTTCGGGTTGCCAGGTTAAAGCGATAGCTGCGGGTGGGGCGACGATATACTCCATAGGTACTTTCCCGGGTTATATGGGACCTCACGGGGAACCAACGATTACCAGTGGTCCGGTAAATATCGTGATCAGTTAGGAGGATAATATGGACTTAGAATTATTATTACCCATGAGCCCAGAAGAAGGTCCGCCTTTACCCAGGTTAATGAATATCTACTGGCCGTGGTACGAGAAAAATGAATATATATCGGTTACGATATTCGGGAGTGAAGTTCATTACGAGATAGCGGGATTCGAGCCTAACTATGCGGTAACGTTGAAATTGAGCAACGGCAGTACTTTTATGACTACGGCTGATAGTACAGGTAGCGGTAGCGGCTCGTTCTATGTAACGGATCCCGGTAACTATACGATATCGGCGAAAGATAGTTTCGGTCACTCGGCATATGCTTCGTTTACGATTACGTAGGAGGTCAAAATGAATCCTGATTTATTATTGCCTATGAGTCCTGTGGAAGGACCTCCACTTCCTAGGTTTTTAAATATCTACTGGCCGTGGTACGAGAAGGTGACTATTAAGAAGGTAACTATACGTCTGGCGAATTATCCTTTTCCGGTAATGATACAATATACGGTATATCTCTATGACAGTACCGGAACGAAGGTGCTTACCGTAGAAAATGATCCTATTCTGGGTAGTCTCCGTCCTTTAGATGCCACATTGGAATATACTATACCTGATGGATGGGAATATCCGTTGAAAATGGTATATATGACTGTGCCTGATATAGGTGATTTTCAGTATATTAAGCAGTCGGTCAGTCCAAGTCAGACAGGACCGTACGACCCGAATTTTATTATTCCTAAATCAGGCAGTTATGTGATCGACTACGTGACGGTAGCTCTAACAGAGGGGTAGTTTATGTCTTACGAATATGAAATGTTGAAGCAGGCTTTATCACGGGCGACGACACCGGAAGGCAGGCAGGCGGCGGCTAAAGCAATGCAGGATTACCTTACGTCGCAGGGAAGTAGTGCCTCTTTGGCTTCATCCGGCGTGAACAAGTCGTATCCCAATACCGCTTCTTTAAGCAGTTTGCCGGGGAGAATCGCAGACGATCCGAAGTTTGCTGGTTTAATGAACAGAGTGGTGAATCGAAAATAGGGAGGCCAGATGACCGCGACACTATCCATGGCCGACTTCGATCACTCCACGCGCAGCGCCAGCGGGTTTATTTTAAAGTATATTGCCCCGCGTCTTGAACCTTTTCAACTTTATGGTCCGCTTGCCCGGCGTCTGCCCTTTTCTTTAACCGCACGCAATTCCGATGTCATTATAGTCGTAGGTCATGGCGATTCCGATATGGTTACCGGTCAGAATGATACTGTACTGCTCAAAGTAGGAGAGTATAGCGACGACGAGGTGAAAGATAAGGTTATCTACTCGTTTACCTGCCAGTCGGGAGATTATCTCGGTCCCGATCTGATCGATCATGGGGCGGCGGCGTTCTTGGGTTGGACCGACGATTATTTGTGGATATTGGATGAGATGCGCACTCCTGTGCCCTGGGAAGATAAACTGGCAAAACCCTGTATGATGCCGGTTGTCGCCGGTCTGAACGCTCTTCTGGACGGTAAGACCGTGAGCGAGGTGAGAGATATTCAGAAACAAAGCTATAACGATTATGCCGCGGGAGTGGATGACGAATTGATCCGGGACTTGGTATTGTTCAACCGGGATAATTTTGTTTTGTATGGAGATCCTGAAGCGAGAATAGTTCCACGCCCGCAACTGGCGTGGCTATTTCAGGTAATCCCTCCCCCGCCGATGCTTCTACCTATTTGAAATATTTTTGTATTATCTCTTGACATTAATCCCTGCTCATACTAATATACATAGCAGATTCAATAAATGGGGTAAGCAGAACTTTCGTTTAGAAAGTTTGGAATGCTTACCCCATTCCTTTTTAAGCGGGGTTCTGCTAACCTCGAAAGTATTACGGAGGTAGACAATGAAAGATTGGAAAGCAATGTTACCCGCGTCTCCATTCCGTGGCACGGCAAGGCAGGTGAGAATTCCCGTCAGTGAAGATGTTCAAACGGGAATCGTAGGTCCCCCTGCTCCTCACCCCGGTACTCTCGCACCACACCAGGATTTCGCTTTACTTGTTAATGGCTTCGTCGGTGATGTCCAGGGGGTAGGCGGGAAAATATCCGAGGTGCTGGATAAGCCTTTAGATGCTACGATCGGTATCCCCGGCCCGCACCGTTTAATCGGTGGATTCTTCGACAGAGTCAGCGGTGTCGGACGTGACTTTGTAAGTAAAGTCAGCGGTACTTAATTTTAATAGTTATAAAAGGAGGACGAAATGGCAGTAAATTATAAAGATATTCTTACCCAGGGCGCCGCGCTTCCCGTTGCCATAGAAGCGAAATTACCGACGGGTGCTCCCAAAGTATCCGCAGTACTCAATGATATTACCAGTAAATTGCCGACTGCACCCAATTTTCCGATAGTCATACCCGATCTACCGCCTGTACCAACTTTCCCGGAATTGCCGGTAATGCCCGGCGCGGGTACCTCACAGGCAAGAAGGCCAAGCAGGGCTATACGGTTGATTGAAGCTACTCCGGATGTAGGGGTGAGGGGTGCACTTGCCGGCGGCGTAGCTACCCGTGGAACACTAAATTAAATAGAAGGAGGAACACGAAATAAAATGGGTATAGTTTATCAGACAAATAAAGGACTTGTAAGAGACTGGCCTATAGATGGGAGTTATCCCTGTACTGAGGCAGTCATCAACCCCGGTCAAACCATGTCTCCGATAGCACTGGCCGCATTTTCCGCGAAGGAATCAGACACTTTGTTACTTAAGATTGATGCTCTGGTCAACCAGACGAATAATCCGCTTATCGCCACCCTGGTTGCCGAGAATGTTCAGTCTATTTTTATTGCTGTACGTATGGCTAAGGAACAGGCCAAAGGACAGTTTGCCGGTATCCTGGGTGCAGGTACCATGTTGGATCTCAAATGGTTAAGACCGAAGGATGTCGGTGGTGCCATTTTGAATCCGGCGGCAACCGGTTCTCTCGGTCTGTACGGCGGTACTTCCGGCGGCGTCTTTACCTGGTTATCGACAGTTACCGCTAATAGTTCCGCGAATCTTGTCCCAAGCCAGACAATGGAGCAGTTCGCCTCCGTTATTCATATCGGTGCTATTGACCCGATCGAAGTACCGAAGATCACCGATGTTACCTTTACTCTCGGCGGGGTAGCAACTCCGGCCCAGAGTGCCTGCCAGAATGTAAAAACCTATCTGGGTACGGCAAATAATGATATCCAGGTAATCCGTTTTGAGAAACCGGTCATCGTAGGTCCTCTACAGAGCCAGGCTATCGCTGTTATGCCCGGTATTACCGGCAGTACGAAATTCCAGCTTCTCAGCTTCGTGTGTGCCCGCTGCCAGGAATTAACTGCCTAAAGGCGGTAAAAAATAACTGAGAGGAGGAAATGCTATGCTGGCGATACAGACGGTTTCTATAACGCTGAGTGCAGGTGCCATGACTGTTACTTTCGGACAGTTCGAGAAGGTAAACGAAGCGGCTGTTTATATTGAAGGATCTCTGACTAGCGATTATGTTTTCGAGGCTACGCGTTCAATAGCAACCAACGTAGTCACAGTAACCATAAAGAAGATGCAGGTCAGCGCGACCAATACCTGGGGTAATGCCATCACCACCGACTTTACGGGTAAGACTATGACCGTTATTGCCGATGGCGATTAAGGGGGGATGAAGCATGTTAGAGATACAGACTATAAGTGCTCCAACTCTCTCTTCCGGTGCGGTGGATGTAACCTTCGGCCAGTTTGAAGAAATTTCCGATGTGTTCGTGTCCTTCGACGGTCCCAATAAGGCTGACTACGTTTTTGAAGTGGTAAGGGCTATTTCAGGAAACGTGGTAACACTTACTTTCTATACCATGCAGACAAGCGCCGGGGGTCCCACATGGGCAACTGCCGGTGATGCGGATATAACCGGTACGGTAACGGTTATAGCTAACGGACAATAGTTTAACAATTTAATATGCGGGGACTCCGGTAATTGCCGGAGTCCCTACTATAAAGTGAACATACTCTCCGTAAGACGAGAGAAAAAGGAGGAGCCATGTTAACTGAACTTTCCCCTACTTTAACCAGAGCTACTGTAGCGGTTAAACCCGAAGACCTTTTGCTTAAGAAAGGGTCGTGGGTAAAATTTACCAAATCCTGGGCTGGCGATCAACTGTGGGCCGCCAACAATACTTTCGAGGTTATCAACGAACCCCTTATCGTGAGGTATCCCATATCGCGTAAAGCTCCGACAGGACACTACTGTAATCTCGACCTCTCTAACTTAGTAAATCCCTCCAGTACTACTCCGGCAGCCACGGCTAATTTCTCCTGGCAGATGTATCCCGTTCAAACCAATGCCCTCTACCAGATCGCCGTGGGATTCAAGCCCGGTAACTACTGGGTGCAGACATATATTCCGTCGAACAAGTATATCTACACCGTGGGTTCAACGTCGATCTACCCCGATGTTAACAGTTCCATATGGCGTTACCTGGGTGTGAAATATCCCAAAGATAGTCCGGAGGAGTCTCCGGTATGGTTCTTATACACTCTCTGGAACATGGTGCCGATCATATTACGTCTTTATTGCGACGGACCTGATTATGATAAAATGACTCTTGTATTTAAACTAAATAAGTGCCAGCTTGCTCCCAAGAAACTGACCGAGAGTGAGCAGTCGCGTGCCCTTTTGATAGAATACTACACCGATCTAGTAGGTTTTTAGGAGGTATCGAAGATGGCTACAGCAAGTTGTACGGCAGTGGTTGTCGGCTCCGTGGCTACCCTGGTCACCGTGCCGACGAATATGAAAGCCAAGCTGAATACGATTACGATTGATAATCAGAGTACCGCCAGGCGTACTATTAATTTCCGTGACTCTTTTACTCCTGATCCGTATGACGGTACAGCCTCTCCCTCCGGTGTTACGCCGGCACGCGGCCAGTACTCGCTCGACAGCGGACTGACATCGGTTATCAGTTGTCTGGATCTCAAAGGGCGGGAATTCATAGGAGCCATTCAGTGTTACGCGGATGCCACCGAACCTGACTGCGTAATCACAATCGATTACGACCTGGAGTAAGGAGGCTTAGAATGAAATTACTTGACGGTTATGCTGAGAGTCCCGATATCAGGGGACTTGTTATTTGGGGCCGGGTAGATTCCGTAGCTGCCGGTAATAAATTCACTATTGAAAATCTTGCCGGACTTGGTACGGGTAAATTTATGGGTGCGACTAATCCCTGGTGGGCTTATGTGCTCCAAGAGGGTACCGGGACAAGTGCGGCTCCCCAGGGTGAACTGGAGGTTATTGTCGATTACGACAGTACTACCGGGGAATTTACAACCAATCCTTTTACCGTTGCGGTTGCGGCCGGTGATGAAATACTAATCTTGAACCCGGCGATCGCTAATATGATTACGGAATCCGAAGTCAGATTCCGGATGTTCATGTCGGATTCCGGTCCTGTCGAACAGAATGCCTATCAAATGTTTTCTATTGTTCTTTTTGACGTTGATACCGGGGGTATTCCATCAGCCGATATTGATATTACCGGTATATCAGCGGTTTTGGAAAAGAGTACCGGCGGTGCTCCTTTCAGTTCAGCCGGTATAACACAGCCGACATTTGCGAAGGCAGACGGCAGAGTCTATTGTTCTTATCAATTTCTTACAGCACAGTGGGCGGTGGGTGATTTATACCGCATGACAGTCGGAGGAATTAACTGCCTGGTAAACGGCGAGATTGTCTATGTGCCTACGGCGGTATGGTCCAATGTTGTACTTACCGAAGCTGATATTTCGACAACGGTACATGCAATCGATACTAGTCTCGGTGCCCAATCGGATGCGGCAACCCTGGATGATCTTAGTAATATAACTACGACATCCGCTCAGGCGAAGATACGTAGATTGTTATTACGCATCGCTCCGGCGGCACTGTCGGCGGTCATTAACGGGAGTACCGATACCGATCTGGGACAGATGTTTGCGGATCTGGCTACTTATTTTAAAGCAGCAGGCGCTGCCATGGACCCGACGATAAATGCTTTATCGCCTACTGATGTTTCAGACTGCTTTAACGATCTAGCAACCTATTTCAAAGCGGCAGGTGCTGCTATGGACCCGACGATCAACGGGGCTACACCGACTGATATTTCCGATTGCTTTAACGACCTGGCTACCTACTTCAAAGCCGCGGGTGCGGCGTATTCCGCGACCATCGGCGGTGCGGCACGGACCGACGTAGAGGCTTCATTCAGTGCTATGGCTGCTTATCTGAAAGCGGCGGGCGCTGCTTTCTCGGCTACAATAGGTGGTGCGGCAGCCACTGATGTCGAGGCGGCCTTCACCGCTACCGCTGCATTATTTAATGCGGCTTCGGCAGCGATGAGTGTTACTATTGACAACGGCGGTGCGGCCCGGTCTAATCTCAATGATATTTTCACTGATCTCGGCGCTATCCTGAATGGCGCGGGAATAACTACGTTCCCGGCGGCTGCTCCTGCGGGTGACGGGGTCAACCTGGCCGCGGTCATACGTTATATCGAGAACCTGGTAGCAGTTACATCAGCCGGACGTCTACAGGAAGCGGCTACTACTATTGACCTTAACCAGATAGCCGCTAATTACGATTTATTTACCGGCACTACGCAAGTAGTTATATTGGAAAGCCTGATTATAGCTATGCCTAACGCTATAGCCGGAGGAGCTTTAACCTCCATCTCTATTCAGACTAACGATGCTACGCCACAGGTATTAATAGACAATATTCAGGGAGCGGTAGCCAATTTAACCGCAGAAAATCAACTTACCTGGCAGGGTGTATGCAGAATTGGTGTCGGTAAGAAAATACAGCTAACTATAAACGGCGGTGCAACCGGTGCCGGGTATGTCTGCAATGTAAACGTAGAATCCAGGGCAGTAGTTAGCGGAGGTTATTTAGCTTGAGTGTAGGATGTGCACACAGAACTGTAGGACAACGACCGTATGATCCCACTGGTCGTGCTGCTACCTATGTCATAGCAGCCTCAGATGCACCTGAAATATGTAAGGCACAAGCGGATATAGTTGATGGCGGAACTAATGTTATTGATTCTATTAATGTTGGTTTAGCTTCAGGCTATCACGATTTCTACCTGTCAGAGGGAAACTTTGTTGCCGCTAATGATGGAAATATTACTCAGGATAACATTAATATACATGGTGCGGGTTGGAGTACTGTAATTACGGTTAAAGACCAGACGGTTACCGCATTAACGGCTCAGCTCACGATTGGTACAAAAATAGTAACCGTTACCAGCACGACTGGATTTTACGCAGGGGAAGCTGTAGGAATTGGCGACACGCCTGATTCTTACGTGATAGATACTATTGATTCGCCTACACAACTAACATTAACAGCGAATGCAACAGCTACATATGCGATTGGCAAACAGTGTGTTTCTATCATGTCTACATTTTATTTTACAGGTGACGGGTGCTCACTGAGTAATTTAAAAATAGACGGTAACTCTGCTAACTGGCCTGTCATCTCTACTGATTGCGGGGCGGAATATGAAATTGATTTTTATAACGGGAATCGTTTTCTTGTAGACAGGGTTGAAGTCACCAATAGCAGACATCGTCCCTTACGTGGTCGTGGCGAGGATATGATTGTAACTAATTGTTACTTTCACGATATGTCAAAGTATGGTGGAGTTCATATTGAAGGGATTGCTGGAGCGGAATTTACGAATGTATTAGTAAAAGATAGCACATTTATTATGCCTAGTGGTATCGCGACAACAACTCCAGCGTTTTTAGCCAGTTTTGGAGATTACCTCAGAGTTGTTAACTGTCACATATTTGGGGGTATGTCGTTAAGAGTAACGGATAATAGTATTGTCAGTGGTTGTACTTTTACCCCAAACGATTCAGTAGTTTATACACATCTGATTCTCTATGGTTGCCAGAATGTAAATGTGTTGGGTAATCTTATTACCGGCATCAAGTTGGATTTACGTGATGTTACAATCGGTATACTATATGAAACAAAAAACATAGTGGTCAGTGGTAATTCCATCGCTAATGATGGTCGTATCTTGATTGCAGCTTCTATCGAAAATATAAACATTACCTCTAATTCGTTTGTTAACATTCCTACCTACAATGCTTTGGAGGCTACTGGTGGGACTGGCACTGAAATTAAAAACATCAATATAAGCAACAATGACTTTCACACGCAATCAGCATCGGGGGTCGTAACTGTAAAATTAACCTATAATAACGGTGTTGTTTTTTCAGGGAATACTGAGTATGCAAGTAGTAGTAATCAATTTATTTCATGTGACTCAGTGATTATAAAAGGCAATTTGGTTGTTGATGCTGTAACTCACGTGTTTAGAATTGTCACGGCTACAACAGATGTTTTGATAGAAGGTAATATTATTGTAAATGGAGCTTCAAGGGGGATAAGTTTAGAGACTAATGCTACCGCTCCCACCACACCAGTCCGAATAATGAACAATAATATTAGCGCTGCTACTCCATACTATACTGCCGGTGCCTACACTAATGTTACTTATATTGGGAATGCCAATTACATCGCTCCAGGTGAAATCCGTACTGCCTCAGGCACTTTAACCGCAGGGGCGGTAAACACCATAGGCTTTGCCTGGCACAATCCGGAACTTCAAGATATATTTATCAAGAAGGTTGTTATCGAAGTCGTTACGGCCTCCACCGCAGTTACTACTACGTTACAAGTAGGTATTGCAGATGACGCTGTTGGAACAAATCTTGGCAGTGAGTTTTTTACTGCTCTACTTATGCACACGGTAGCAGTTGACGATTCTTATCTCGCAGGTGATACCGGAGCACAAACCAAGTGGGTAGTTTGCCAAGATTCAGTTAGTGCAATTGATGGTTGGGTAGTAGGTAAAATATTACTTGATTCAGCCGAGGGCGGGACTTATAATTATTATATTGAATACGCAGGAAGACAATAGCGGAGGTTATTTAGCGTAAAATGCCTACATTTTATTTAGACTATGAGAATGGAAATGATGCGGCAGACGGCTCGACCTTTGCTTTAGGCGGATTACCGGCAGTTGGACCCTGGAAAACTATTACCGCTGGTCCTACCGCAGCGAGAATTGCTCCGGGAGATATTATCCGTATTGCTAAGAGTCCTGACCCTGTATCTGTCGGAGACGGTACATGGACTAATTTATCTAAAACTGTGACTTTAGCCGCTGCTCAAACACTTACTGTGGATTTATGTGAAATAGCCTGGACAGCCGCTGTAGGTGGAGATGCCACTATTACTCTACAACCTGTAGCTACCGATGCCAAAGAGGGCTCATTCTGTATGCAAATAGGTATGGATGCCGCTCCTCAGCCGAGTATCTTACAGGCTTATTATCCATTAGCGGGAGCTCTGGATTTATCCACATATCAGAAATTAAGCTTCTGGTTTAAGAATGAGGTGGCAATAGCGGATGCAACAACGTGGTTGGTTTGTCTATGTTCGGATGCACTTGGCGCGGTAGTAGTTGACTCTTTTGTTATTCCGGCGATACCTTCAACGGCAAGATGGTTGCCTTTAACGATTGCTAGAACTGGCGGTGGCAATCTGGGTAATAATATCAACTCTATCGCAATTTACACAGGAATAACAGCGCCAACAGCTTCGAAATATATAAGAGTTGATGACTTTATCGCCTGTACTACTGATGGATTGAATCTCCAAAGTCTGATTTCCAAGAACTCATTAGCTCAAGGTGGAACGGAAGGGTGGTACGGAATACAGTCAATAAATGGAACGACTGTTTTACTGGATAATGATAACAATACTCTGGCTAATGCGGGTAGAGGATATTCTACTACAGGAACGAGTCCTGAAACAGTTACAACTTATAAAAGAGAGACAATTAAAACTGCATTAACAGCAGGCTTAACAACTGCTGTTCAAGCATTACAGGATTCAGGTACTTTTGGTAATAATATCCAATACCAGGGAGGATATGATACTACTCTAAATACACAGATAGGTGAAACGTTTTTCGATGGGTTGAATGGGAGAGGATACGGAATTTTCTTATCCTCTATATCATATAGCACGCTTAATTATTTATCCGTTTACAGGTATAACTCCGGTATTGTTTTCAACAACAGTAACAACAATACGGTAACAACAATAACTAATGCCAATAATAATGGTGATAGCGGTGTTTTTTTCTACCTCAGTAACAACAATACGGTAACAACAATAACTAATGCCAATAATAATAATGGCTACGGCGTATACTTCAACAACAGTAACAACAATACGGTAACAACAATAACTAATGCCAATAATAATAATGGCTACGGCGTATACTTCAACAACAGTAACAACAATACGGTAACAACAATAACTAATGCCAATAATAATAATAATGGAGGTGTTTATTTTACCAGCAGTAACAACATGATAAAATCTCTTTCAACTAATGGGAATGGAGTGTCGGGCGGGTATTTTAATAGTGGCGGGGTAAATACTATTATCAATTTTTCGGCGTCTGAGGCTAATCCAGTAACTCCCTCGGTTGATTATTCAAACTCTACTTTACGAGTAAATAAATATGGAGGTGTTGCCAATACCGCACGTATTTATGCTCAAGGGCAACAAAGTAATACAACAGGCTTGATTTTCTCTCAAACCGTTACCCGTCACACACCTTCAGGTCTAGCGTGGGAATTCCAACCAGACTCAACTCGTTTATCAAACTATGTTGCCCCTCTTTCCCTCTCTAAAGTAGCCTGTACTGCTAACCAACTCGTTACCTTTAAAGCGTGGATGAAAAAAGATCATGCTACTAATATTGCTTGTCAGATTAGACTTCCGGCTTATCAAATAGCAGGAGTAACTTCAGACGTAACCGCGGTTGCAGCCGATAATACCGACTGGCAGCAATTAACAATTACTTTTACTCCTACGGAAAATGGAGTCGTAGAGATATTAGCCGAAGCCTGGTATGTAGCGGGAGACTCCAATGCTTACGTACATGACGTGAGTGTAGTAGGTGGAGGCAGAATCATACTTGATACTTTAGGTTCTGTGTTCCAGGGTCAACCCTTTAGCTGTGTATATCCGCCGGACTTATCTGTATCCAATTTGGGTATAGGCGGAAGAAAGTATGTTCAGACATAAAGAGGAAATATGATTCAGAGACCTAGAACGGGTAATTTACAATCAGTGGAACGCTTTAATCCTCCCCCGCCTCTTTCCACACCTAAACATGCTCCCTGGACGGAAGCGGAGAATTTAACTGCCGGCATAAACCAGTTAGGTGCCATGCTGGCGGAGCTGCTTTTACAGTCAGACGATAAACTTAACCGTCTGATAAATTTGATTATCGCTTTACCCGGTCCTTCAGGTGACGGAAGTTTTTTAGCAACACCTCTGATATCGAATGTCGACGATGCCGGAGAGGCAACCGGGGGAAGCAATAACACGCTTACCGATACGACGAAGTACTGGTCTACAAACGTGTGGGGAGTCGGGGCTATCATTTTAATGAGTATCGGCGGGCAGTTCTATACTTCATTAATCCTTTCCAATAATGACCAGACGATTACTTTCAGTCCTTTACCATCCGGGGTTAAACCTATAGCGGGGACACCCTATGCGATAAAGAGTATCAACTCGGCGACATCTTACTCCCTGGTGACCAAGACGGTTACCGAGATTATTGATTTGAGTTCTATCGCTGCTTTAGCCACTTCCACTTTGGCACAGTGTACGGCGATAGACCTTCTGGTCGGGCCTTCGGCACTGGCTCTGACCGTGGAGTGTACTTTCAACGCCGCCGCTACTTTAGGTATCAGAGTACACGTGCGTACAAGTTATGACGGTACTAATTACGATACCCAGGACTTCGATTCCTGGGTGCCCGTATTTACTGCCGGAGCGTCCATAAGAGTCACTAAGTCTTATGATGTTTCGCCGGCTTATATGAAGGTGCTTATCGAGAATATGGACGCAGCGCAGACGGTTACCGCTGTCAGCGTCCAATCAACTGTAAGGGGGTAAAACCATGGTGATGCCGTTAGCTTCTTTTGCGGAAAGACCCCCTGTCTCTGAACTCCTGGCTCTCTTCGATTCTCTTATTGTCAAACAAGGGATGACCACGTCTGCGGGTGATGCTACCGGTGACAGTATTATTGACTCTTCTCTAGTCGGTGCCGGAGCCAGCTCTTTCCAAAATATGATAGTGGTGCTCTATCCCGGTGTTCCCTTGCAGACAGATGCGAAGACCGTCAGTAGTTTTGATAATACGACAGGGAAGATTACTCTCAGCGGAGCATATAAAGGAATAGCCGCAGCGATCCCCGCCGGTGTGCAGTACAGTATTGTGGCGATAGTGGCTTCGGTATCCGGGGGTGTCGGACTTACAGTAAGTGAGTCGGCACAGTCCGGGGATAAAGTGATGACCGGGGGTTATATTGCCGAATATCTGAATAGCGGTACCAGTGCCTGGGTGTTTTGCGGCGGTAATATCGACCTGTCGCCGATGGAAGCCGGTGATACTATTATAATACGTATCCGAACAAAGCAAAGTGCAACCGGAGCATTTACGATATTGACCGAAACTACTTATAACGATGCGGCTCCGGCTGATCATCCTCTAGTCAGGCTTCCGGTTTTAGCCAATCAACACGGATTGGAAATATCTATGATACAGACCGTGGGCGCATTTAGAACGATACCGTGTGAGTTTTTTGAGGCGTTCTAAATTAATCTTTGCATTAGGTGGCTAAAGTGGGTATATCAATCTTTAAGGCAGATGCTAACTCGGGCTATACAACCAAGGAACTTGGCGCTGTGTTACCTGTCGACCCAGCAGTTTATATCGTAGCACATGATGCTCCCAGCGCGTCAAGAAGTATTTTCCCTCCACTTGCACCTACAAAAAACTACATAATTACTGAGACAGGTTATTTTAAATATGGTATTACACGTGGTTTACTGAGCTTTGATACCTCTCTGTTAGGTGGAGTAGCTATAAGTGCTGCCAATATTTATATAATTGCCCATGATGCTACAGAGTCCGACCCAGGACAATCGGACTTGCATATTGTTAGAGGAGTGCAACATACACCACCGATAAATACTGATTATGGGGATGAGGGATTACAGGTAACCAGCGGAGGGGTTTGTCCGTTTGGCTCTTATCTTTTAGGATGGATTGCGGTTATTCCCTTTAATGCTTTTGGGTTAGGTCAAATTAGTCCATCAGGGACTACTAAACTTGGGCTTAGGTTGAGTGGTGATATCACTGCATCAGTACCAACAGGTTATAATAGGGTAGATGGTGGAGTTGGGGTAGATGCTGATGGTTGGCCGCACACCTATGCCATGCCAGTAACTGGTATTACGTCTACATCCGCAACTTTATCGGTATTACTCGCTACCGGCGGTCCGGCAATATTGGAAATAGACTATACAGGTGTTCCATTACCATATCCGATTTATAGGTTTAAATATCAAAGAGCAGGGGTCTATCCAACTCTTTATACACCGTGGGAAACGGTCACAAGTGAATTTCCCTTCTTTACACGAACAATTACCGGTTTAGTTCCGTCAGCTGGTTATTATTGGACAATCCAATACCAACACTCCGTATTGGACCCTGTTCGTGAGAGTGTCAGCGAAGTTTTTCATACATTAGCTTCTCCAATTGCACCGACCGTTACCACTCTTCCGGCTACGGGGGTAAGTTAAGATGGCTCATCAGGCGACTTTAAATGGGAATTTAACCGACGATGGCGGTGAATCTTGTGATTGTGGGTTCGAGTGGGGATTGACTATAGCTTATGGAAACACCACTCCTACTACGAGCCAAATTACCGGTGATAATTTCTCACAGGTAATTACCGGTCTGACATCGGGTACGGTCTATCATTTTCGTGCTTTTGCTACTAACTCCGTGGGGACATCATATGGTAATGACGAAGCGTTTAATATCCCGACTCCCTCAACCGGTAAAGGTGTATTAAACCTATTGTTAAGTGACGATAATCAACCATAAAATCTTTAAATTTGTAGAGGTTGGGTATGAAAGGAATAGGCGGTCAAGATATTATCAGTGGGATGTTATAAAATGTGCTTTAAAAGGAGAGAAACCATGAAGATTGACTGGGGAAAAGTACTTACATCAAAAACTCTTTGGCTGAACGTCATTGCAGTAGTAATCGGAATTATTCAAGGAGCTCAAGGACAGGCATGGATACCGGCAGAGTACCAGGTACTAATCATGGCTATTCTCAACGCAATTATCCGGTTCCTCACTAATGATAGTCTGACCACTAAAACAACGACTACCACAGATACTACCGAGACCGAAACACCTAAAAAATAATCAATGGCATTAGAAATAACGGTCTTCACCCTTTTCGGGATATTCCTGATTGTAGTAATATATATGTTAGTGGGGTGGATTAAAAGGAAAAGGTAGAATCTTGACTTGGAGGACTTGACATGTTATCCGATATCGCGGCAGTCTTCGGAATCATCGGCGGAATAATTGCCATATTCACTATTGTCTATATGACGGGTTTCTGGAAGAGAGGTGTTGAGGACGATATCGTACATATCAAAAAAGATATTACGGAGATTAATGTAGATCTTAAAAAGTGGAATCTTCCGTCATTCTGCATGATGGTACAGACGTTATGGGATGTGTACGTGATAGACACTTTACATAAAAGACCGGATATCGCACAATTCAAAAGTCCACCAAAATTAACCCAAAAAGGTTTAGATTATATCCCAGAAGATGTGAAAGAAATGTTTGATAGACTGGAGATATCTATAAATGACAGGTCCAATATTTCCTCCGGATATTTGGCGGTACAGATTGTCGGACTGGATAGAATAACGAAACTTGCCAGCGAAAAAGATTTGAGTATTCAAGAAATGATTGCGGTATTGAGTACCTATCTATCATCCAAGTTGTATTAAGTTTTTGGTTCCAGCCTGTCAGCGATCTCCCTTAGTTCTCTCGCAGTTCCCCATGTGAGGCCGTCATAAAGGTTCATGGCTATTTCTAATACCTGAGCGGCTTCTTTACCGTGCTTATGTTTATTTAAAAGGTTGTCTACTTCTCGATATAGCCACTGGTAAGCAGATCCCATGTCATTAAATTTCTGGTTAGCTATCTTTTCTATATTCTCTTTTAATTCATTTACCCGCTCAACATATTCCTGAGCGTGGGTAACGTCATAAGAAAGTTTCAAACCGAATTCATTAGCGGCGTCGGCAAAACCCTTATATTCCCAGTTCTTTTCATAACGTCTATTTTCCAGATCCCGGTACTTTTCGTAGTTATCCTGGTAGCCTCTCATTAACAGAGCCATCATTAATTCCGGGTCTATTTTAACGTCGTGGTGGACCGGTCCCTTTACTCCTGACCAGCCCTTTTCTCCGAAAGTAATTAACCCGCAACCTTTTGGTACCTCATTCTTTTGAATTAGTCCGGATGGAGTAGCGAAATAGAGATAGTTGCAGAAAGGTAAGTAAGCCTTATATTTACCTTCGAAGAGGTCCTTCTGAAAGTCGCTGCGTGAGATCTTAACCTCGTAGATCCTCGTCACGAATTTATAACTCTTGGACATGGCGAATACGTCTACGCGGTGGGCATTACCGTACTGCACGGACCCGAGAGGCATTTCTACCCAGGTCATCCACTGGTCGCCGAGATATTGGGCGATGGACCGGGCAAGCTGCCGGCCGGTATCGTCTTTTTTGCTTGTTTCCGGGAGATTAAGGTATTTACGGATATTGTTGATTGATTCCTGCTCTGTCATTTCACTCCTTTAACTTTACAGTTAGTTATTGGTGGGTCTATCAAGTTAAGTATTCCGCTCACTTTAGCCGTTTTTGTCAAGTATCATTTAACCGCCTTTTTATGTTTATAAAACCATTGCATAATTCTGCGTCTCTCGTAGTCATTCCAGCCTAATTTCGTTTGTGCATCACTGACGGAATTCGCTTTCAGGCAGTCCAGACTATGGTACCACATCGGTAATACTCTTATACCCTTGGATTCTATGAAATTACATCTTTCCCATGCCTCGATGGGATCGGAGTCGAAAGCGATTAAAGCATAGGACCGTATCTGTCTTTTCCTTATGCCTGCGGATCTTAGTTTCTCGTATGCTTCTTCCCATGATTCACGATAGCTCATAGAGTCGAGGGCAAGTCTTACCATAGGTTCTTTTATCTCCGCTATTCTCTGCGCATGGTATTCTGTGAGTTTTCTGGCATCCAGCCCTTGTTCGAAATCCGCCCAACCATGGGGTATCAGTCGATCGATGACCTTATCGAAGTGAGGGATTGTTGCAGCCAGAACATTATTGTCTATAATTATAGGCAGGTCCAGCCAGTCATCCAGTTCTACAATACCGCCGGGTTCGATCACTCCACAGCCAATACCGCAGAATTGGCATTTACGAATGCAGCCTGTCGTGGTACGGGTAGCTAGTGGATTTATTCTCTGCAGGATACCAGGTAGATCATAACCGACTTTTACCGGTAAATCTCTCAGGAAGTCCGGATAATAGTGCAGGGCAAGGTAGCAGCCGGGCCCGCCGATCTGTATTTCCTTAAAACAGGATGAATAGGCGTAGAATGTTATTGTTCTTAGTGCTCGCGGCATTAACCATGTAAAGGGTACCGAGATGTAAAGTATGTGGTTTTCGGTATAAATGAATATATCTTTGGGCCAGCGGCTGACTATCATAATAAACTCAGTCCTAATTGTTTACATCTTTTAATAATGAGATTGAGATATCGAGGTGAAAGCTCGTAGCCGATACTCCGGCGTCCTAGTTTTGTAGCTACCTGCAGCGTGGTACCGGATCCCGAGAAAGGATCGAGAATTGTGGCCGGTACTCTTTCTTGAACACCGCAATTACAGGTTGGCCGCCAGCCGGTAGTCTTAGGTGGGTGCTCATTAATCCAGTCCTGTAATTTCTGTCCTGATCCTCGGTATTTACCACCCAATGGTCGATGACCATTGATAAAACCGTCATCCGGATTCATTGTTTCCGTAAATACTTCATCGGGAGGGCTTTCTTGCTCTATTATTCTAGCCCAAGGAGCCCCACATTTGGCACAACAACCGAATTCACTTGTCGAAGCCTGTATGCAGATCTCGGGTAATCTCTCCGGGAAGGCAGCGTAATGTGCTCCATATTTTCTAAGTTCTTTTGGGAAGGGTTGCATGGGCATTGTCCAAACACTCCTTAAATTTCTACCGTTAGGCAGTTCTGTCTCCGGTGATTTGAAACCTTTATAACTTCCCCGGGCCTCGAAATATTCGGAATTACCTATCTCGGTACCTCGTGAATGAGCGTTTCCCGTTTGTTTCTCACGAACAGCTTCCCGGTCATAGTAGTACTTATTGGTTTTGGTGAGCATTAGAACGTATTCGTGGGACTCGGCGGGTCTGCCGGCACCGCGTCTTAATATGTAGCCATCGTTTGGTGAGCACTTTGGGCAGCCGAGACAGTCTATGTATTGGCTTTTTGATTCAGGGTTGTGACGCCCATCACTTTGATTATTTGGTGTTTTAGGATCTCTTACTGATTCTTTAGTTTTTATCTTATGTCTTGTCCAGAACCAACCAAAAACACTTTCCGGCATAGGATTATCTTTATTAATAATATTCTCCATCCTCACGTACCACCCGTCAGCTTGAGCAGCTAAAGCTACGCGGAAAGGGATTAAACAGCGGTCAAGGGGTTTTAAGCCATCCTCTTTTAAGGAAGTAATACTACCACGATCGAGGGGATACACCCCATCCTCTTTTCTTTTTTGTATACCTGCATACGTATTACGAGGATCTCCGCCGCCCGGGTTAAAACATGTACCTTTACCGGAAGCATGAGAGTCCCCGATGTTCCACCAGAGAGTACCATCGGATCGTAGTACGCGTCTTATTTCCCTGAGTATTTCTATGGTGTGTTCAATATACATCGAGACCGTGGGTTCTGATCCGAAGGAACCACGCCATGCTCCACATTTGAGGCAGAAATTACCGTTGGTATTAGCTTCTTTAGAGTGCATCGATACTTTAATACTAACAAGATTACTTCTGGTACCGGGGTGTCCTTTGTGAGTTTTTAATTCCTTCCCCCACTGGTGTTCACAATCCGAGTCCCCACCCCAAATACTATTGGGTAAATCAGCGTATTTTCTTAAACCGAAGTAAGGCGGTGAAGTTACGGCCATGTGTACACTCTCATCCGGTAGCTCGGTCATGTGCCGAGCATCGCCGTAGTAGAGTGTCGTTAAATTAGTTTTAAAGAACGGATCGCTCATTATTACTCCTAACTTTTATTGTAGCCGTATTTCCGTCGATGTTCGTCGGCCTGTTTCCGAAGTCTTTCAACTTGCTCCTTAGTAAACATTTTGGTTCTGATGGCCGTCTTTAATGAGAAACTATGCCCTTTGCCAGCGTCGCAGATGAATTCCGTGGCCTTATCTATATCATCTAAATTCAGGTCCACGACACAATGTAACTGGTTTTCGTTGATGACATGACCCTTGGGACAATTGACACTCCCCACGAATAAATTCGGGGGATTCTCAGGCTACGCACGCAGTATCCTGCCACGTTGACGCCTGATGGCTCAATCCGAGCCTCTTTAAATATTTAATTCCTTCATTTTTGTGGTTGATTGCTGCATTAAAATCTCTATCATGTATCGTTCCACAGTTCTGGCAAACCCATTCTCTATCACTCAGTTCCAAGTCTTTATTTATCCAACCGCAAACATGACACATCTTGGAGGTATTTCGGGGATTATCCTTGAATATCAGCCTGCCAGCCTCTTCCGCTTTGTAGTCTAAATATTCAAAGAATTGTCCCCATGAGCAATCACTTATATCTCTAGCCAATGTATGTTCTCTAACCATGTTCCTGATCTGGAGTTTTTCAAATACGATTAAGCCATAGTTCCTAATATATTCATTGGCTAACTTATGATGGAAGTCTGACCTTTGATTTGTTATTTTCTCATGGACTTTAGATACTTGAAGTTTAGCGTCTTTACGCCTGTTTGAGCCTTTTGTGGCTCGTGCTAACTTACGCTGTTTAACCCTCAACTCTTTCAGGCTATGTTTTAAGAATTTCGGATTACCGATAGGTGGATTACCTTCAGAATCTACCAGAAACGACTTTATACCAACATCTAAACCTACTACCTTGTCCGAATAAGGCAATAATTTCAAAGGCACTCCATCGCAACTAAAGCAGGCATACCATTTGTTTGAGGGCGTCCGGCGAATCGTGATTGTTTTAATATTACCCTGAATCGGGCGTGATAATCTTAATTTGAACCTACCGACATTACGGATTGAAAGGAATCTACCATCCATAGTCCATCCAGTATTCTTTAACGTGAATGAGTCATAGTGGTCTCTACCTTTGAAGCGTGGGAAACCAGGTTCTTCGTCTTGCTTAATCCGTCTGAAGAACGCTTTATATGCTTTATCTAATCTATCCAGGCATTGTTGGAGGACTTGTGAACCAACCGTTTTATATTCAGGGAACCCATTCTTAATTTCAGGAAGTTCCGCCATCTGAGTATACCCTGTCAGCGAAATACCATGTTCACGATACGCTATTATACGCTGCTCTAACGCACAGTTATAAAGATTACGACAAAGCCATAACCAGCTTTCGGCTTTGGTTATCGTCTCTCTATTCGCATAAATCCGGTACTTAAATGTCTTTTGCATATTGTGCTTATTTAACCTCTGGGAAGTACATCTTATTAATCGCTTCTCTCGGAGCCTCTTTTGCCAGTCTCATATAAATCTTAATGGTTTCCATATCGGACCAGCCACCGATATCTTGGAGAGCGAAGGGATTACCAGTCTGTCTAATGAAATTTATCGCAAATGAGTGACGAAATAAATGGGGGTGTATTCTTTTTGAAAGGTTTATTTGCTTCGCGTACCTTCTCATCATATAGAGGGCCCCGGGCTCCGTAGTAATTTTCTGGAATATTTTCTCCATCTTGTGAGTCTCCCGATAACGGAGCAATTCCCCAAGTATTGGAGCCTGGCAGGGGATCATACGCTGCTTGTCGCCTTTACCATGCCTTATATTGATACCGTCTGGGTAAATATCGCCGTAGCGTAAATTAAGGGCTTCACTGATTCTCAATCCAGTTTCCCAGAGTAGTCTCATCAATAGTTTATGCTCTGGTACATTTTTGGCGGCTTCCAGCAAGGCAATATACTCCGATTCGGTAAGATACTCAATAACGGCAGCTCTCATAGCGATAACCGCTATCTCAGAACGGGGGTGGCGTTTTAATGTTTTTGGTTTATATGGGGCTATACGATTATTAGTCATCTACCTAATATTACTAAAAATTAGTCGAAATGTCAATAGATTTGTCATATCTAAAGTAAATATATTTGAGGAGTAAAAATTAGCTTAATCACGCATTTTACTAACAGGTTTTCACCAAACTTAACCCGGTCCCGCACTTCCGACATTGACCGCCAGTTAAACCCTCGATCGTTATCAAATTTATATAAGTACCGCACTGGGGACATCGCATTTGCCACGTCAAACGAGGGTGCTTTACTGGTTTACTTTTTTTTATTCCTTTACTCTGCATACTTTTTTCAATAGATCATGGAATTCGTCTTTAGTACAACCCGGTTCCAAATCCTCTAACTTACGTGGGGGATTTTTTATAATAGACCTTACTGTATTTTTGGCAAGACCGGTAGCTTTCATTATATCCCTGATTGACTTTCCTTTATTATTTTGAGCTAAGACATCCGGTATCTTGTTTAAGGTCTTTTTAAAACGTGTTCCCTCCGTATTCCCTCTGCCTTTTTTGACTGGTCTTTTGTTGTCGGGACTTTTCCACTTATGAAAGCAATACCAGGAACAAAAAGCAAACGATTTCCCGTCTTCAGAATCCAATAAGATGAATTCGGTCTCTTTATTGCAGTACTCGCAATTTTTAATAATCAAAGAACGGGGCATATTCCTCATCTACTTCACAGGTATCGGCATCGACTTCATTTTGACAGTTGGGACACAGGTGAGATGTATTAAAATCAAATTCGCTATTACCCTGCCAGAATTCACCGCACATCCAGCAGAAGCCGTTCTTGGTGGCGTGCTCCGTACAGTACCAGGAGAAGACATCGACCGGAGTACCCGAGTGATCACCATAGTCTAATAAATGACATTGCATAGCTTCTTGATTACAACCGGGTTCTTCACAGACATGCTTTTCTGTGACCATGATTAACTCCCCCATACAGCGTTATAAGTATAGGCTCAAAGTCTTCTTCTAAATTAGTCGAGGCTAAGGCTACCAGCCACGCTGCCAGATTTAAAGCCTCGTCTTTGGATAACGGTCTGTTAGGTGGTATCTGTATTACGATCTTATCTCCCATGCTACCTACGAGAAACATATTAGTTATATCCATGCTCAACCTCCTAGTCATACTGCACCCCGCACTTTTTACATTTATAAGTAACCCAGTATCCAAAGTCATCAAGGTACGGGCCACCGGCTATTATCTTTACAAATCTCCCACACTTAGCACACTGATAATATTTTGGCTTTTTGGTGGTTACTTTCGAACTATTATCCATGCTCAAGGTGTTTCCTTATAAGAAATACTCCTGCCGGTACCTTTGGGCTATTATCACTAAGGTCGAAAACGACGGTATCTGGGTACAAACCGACTACTCTTTCCCATTCTTTAAGCCACTCTTTAGGTACTTGAACCTTACCGTCTACTATCTTGCATTCAATCCTCATTGTACTCAACTCCCTTAAACGGCTTCCTTTTCGATTTGTATTGCTCTATCTTGGAATTCCTTGAGTCCCTTCGCCAGTGCCGTAATCTGTTGAAGAGGCTTATTAGCCAATAACCATAAGGAGGGGTCAAATATTGGTCCAAGAGTATCGGCTTTATTCGCTGCTTCAATGAATTCCTTAAGCGGTATGGTCTTGACTAAAGTAGTTATTAATAATACCTGACTCTGTACGTTTAAATATTGCTCATTATCCATGCTCAACCTCCTTATATTTTCTTTAAACACCACAACATTGTCAGGATCTGCTCACCCTGATATTCGATGATGACTCGCCGACGGGGATAGAACTTCACCACGTTAACCACGGTACCTTCCGGAACTTGGCTCCCGAGTAATCTGGACCACTTATCACCTTTAAAGATTCTGGTCTGGGTCATACCACTTTATTACCTCGGCATTCTTGGGTAGATACAAGGGATGTTTTGGTGTACCATTTTTATTAATACCGAAACATACCGGACCTAAATTGCTTTGCATATCTACGTATTCGGCTATTTCTTCTCCTTGATTACGAATCCAGCCGTTGTTACCCCAACAATAAACTACACGCAAGCTCTCCCTGGCCATCTGTTTTAATGACTCTCTATTTTCTTTATCGTATTCCGTACAATTTTCAACAGTAAGTTCTTTAGGATAAGCGGTTACGTAAGAGAATAGATTACCCATATACATCCTGGCAAATCCCCACTCTTTCGCAAAGCCCATACATCTTCTTATAGTAGGATCGTCCTCAGATTCATTAGCTGTACTGGGATTTAAACCGATGAACAGTACCGTAAATGTTATGGAGATTGGTAAATCCTCTCTTACGATCCTCCAGAGTTTGAACCGGTGTTTCCTATCCGGGGAAAAGATAGCTCCGTTAGGTTCGTTCATCTTATTCTTTCCGGCCGTCTGTTAAGTAACCTAAAAATAGGTAGCAATTTCCAACATAACCAATTCAATACAGGCTGCTCACAGGTGAATACAAATCCCATAATACGGAAGCCGTGAATACCATTATAGAGATAATCATCATATTCATTCCATGCCCATAAAAACCAACCTCTTAAACTACCGATTGATGATGGCTTCTCCCACTGTCGAATACCAGTGATTTTATAGAATAGATACCTAATTCTCCACATGTTTATTCTCCTTCATCTGTCTTATCTCAGCCTCTACTTCCGGACCGGGTTCAAAGAAGTGTGGGAATATTTTACCTTTACAGGGTACCGAGACTCGGTATAACTCAGGATTTTTATGTACCAAGCCGAAGGGACCGAAAAACCATGGGCTGAAGTATTCGGGCATGGTCTTTTCTAGGTATTCGAGTTCTGCTTGTTGGTCCCCTATACTATTTTTATGAATACCAGGTATATCTTCGGTAAACTTTTTCATACAGCCAGTAACATCTACCTCTCCAATAATTTTACCGGCGTTAGGATTAGTAACGCACAGTTTATCAAATGTTTGTTTATCGGTAATCAAGTCATAGAGTTCAGGGTGAATTCTTATATACTTCCAACCTTCCATATCAAACGTCTTACTTACCTGAATATAAATCCTTCCCCGGAATGATGTATTCCAGGAGCGATTCTCGACAGGTTTAATTCCTCGAGCCACGAGATAACCCCATGGGTCACGATAACTTAAGCATTCCATTTCTTTACCTCATTGAAAAAAACTTCTGGATCGGAGGTTTTACGTTCGACTAGTCCCCTTGCCTTATGACAGCACTTTTCACATAGATAATGCCCGTCAGTCTCACAACTGGGTGTAGGGTCAAACCTGGCCGGTCTTGGGTCAAATGTCTCACAACGGGCATCGATATCTCTGACTCCCGGTACCCCAACCGGGCATATTCCTTTATCTGTCAGGTGCCGATAGGCCAACCATAATATCTTAGTCCAGAACCATTTCCGCCATTTCTTCCAGGTCTCCTGCGGGCTTTCTATTTGTTGCTTCATTTTACACCTCGACTTACTTTGATTGTTTCATAAGCCTGATTCAAACGCTTAAACTTTTCCGGGTCCCCACCTTTATCCGGGTGGTAAAACATACTCTTTTTACGATAGATATCGTTTATCAAATCAATAGGGTCGTCGGGACCGGCACCTAGGGTATCATAAGCGTCTAATAGCGCCTCTTTGTTACTTACTCCGTTATTAGTAGTTACAATTTCCTTACCCCCACTCAAGCCGGAATAAGCGACACCATTATCCTCGGCAATTCGCATCCGGTCAAGGAAAAGGAATATCTGGCGAAGATTTTGTGCCCGCGTAGGGAAGACCCGGCAGGAGATTTCTTGCCATTTAGTGCCTCTCATATACCTGACAATTGCTCCGGGCATACGGATGCCGAACTTACTTTCATCCCACAGTATCTCGGTTTCGGACCGGTCTATCCCCCACTTTTCAAACATGTGACGAATATCCGCTCGGGTATTATCTACGTCAATAATTTTCATCTTCCACTCCTTATAATCATCTCCGCTTCCTACTTATTGTAATTTTGATATTAGTGCTTGGTTCTTCAAAATCCAGTCGGTCAAATCTAGTAAATCAATCTCGGTAGAATTAAACCCAGCTTCATTGTAGGCTACTATAATTAAGCGACCTTCTTTTGTTTTGTCTAGTTGAACATCCATTCCCTCGCAATATTCTCTTACTCCAGTCAGCTTAATAGGCTTCATCTTCCCCTCCTTATAATCATCTCCGCTTCCTTCACTGCTAACCTCTTTTCCCTATCACATTCTGCTTGATAAGTACCGTCTTTAAGGCATGATGGACAATCCTTCATCCAGATCGCACCCTGGCTTTGTAGGAATTTGATGATATTTTCTTTTAAAATAGAGGTATAAGAAGATTTACCTACCAGATAATCTAAATGTGGAAGGTCTGTGCCTGATTCCTTAGCCATGGCATAAGACATAGGGAAACTGATATCTCCTGTATTCTCATCATAAAAAGCATGGGAACCACAGGGACAGGTATAATCAAAATCGTATGTACCGTCCCACCCTATTTCTCTATCACAACCGATACACTTATACATTACCCTCTCCTTTTTTAGGATTGTTTCTTACGGTAACTCTCCCCAGTCATCTTAATAAAACCAGCCTTGCCGCACATCTCTCTCAACCTATCAGCACATGCTCCGCCAATATGTTTTTCCAATTCTTCTAAATCAAGGTTAGTTGTAATTACTATAGGCTTTAATCTTGAATATCTAGTGTTAATAATCCGATAATAAACGTCGTTAACGAATGAGTAATCTTTTGGATGTGTTTTACCTACGTCATCGATTATAAGGTGTTCTACTCGTGCTAGTTCACCGTAAATATATTGCTCAGTTGGTTCGGCTTTTTGATCGTTAAAGGTATATCTGATTCCCGATATGATTTCATCCTCGGTGGTAAATTTTACAGGATTGGATATTTCCCTTACCGAAAAATCGTTGTTGATTAACATAGTTTCTGAGGTTTCTATAATTTGATGTACCAAGCCAGCACATAGATGTGTCTTGCCGATTCCATAAACTCCAATTGAGGATAGTAGTACTAATGATTTATTGCCGGTATAATCTTTAATTGCACGATAAGCCTTGGATTGTTTATCGCTTTCAAAATTCTCGAAAGTTTTATTGATATATCTGGGAAGTAAGCCTGACTCTTTTAACCACTTCTCCCGAATAGACGGAGACTGTTCACTAATTAACTGAAGAGCTCTATTTTTTTCTTCTTCAATCATCCGTTTATCGCGACACTCACGGCATAAGGTAGTGGCTATAATCTCTTTACCGCCTACTGAACGCACGTTAGCCTCGTAATCCTTATGGCACTCGTTACAGGAACGAGTTACCTTACTCCAAGTCGCTGAAAGCACCACCGGGTTCTTGCCCGGGAACCGGCCGAGAATATCTTTGATTGGTTCCATAACTACCTCCTTTTTTCATTTTTAGATATAGTTGGTCGAATTTCTCTCTTAATTTAGCTGTGCTCAGAATATTAGACTGCCAAAAATCATCATTCTGACAGAATTCGATTACTGATCTGATTTCTTCTGGGGTTCTATTATCTATACTAATCATTCTATCTATGTCTATAGCCCACTTTGTGATATCAGGTGCCTTTGATTTTGGGTTATTCCGTACAATTAAAGACCGTAGGAAATTTGATAGTTCCATGGCTTGTTCTGATGGGCTCTTAGCCTTTTCAGGCTCTTCTTTTTGGGACGCACTATATTTTGGGGAATTATTTATGTCAAGTAAAGGTGCGCCAATTTCTCTACCTTTTTCTGGTAAAGGTGCGCCAATTTCTCTACCTTTTTCAACTAAAGGTGCGCCAATTTCTCTACCTTTTTCAACTAAAGGTGCGCCAATTTCTCTACCTTTTTCAACTAAAGGTGCGCCAATTTCTCTACC